>Ga0190313_1000181_pt1 | contig 40510 bp, 38 predicted proteins | sample 4870071011_MG_FD_169989 | JGI IMG/M metagenome (GOLD analysis project Ga0190313, IMG submission 169989) | Hydrothermal vent sediment bacterial communities from Southern Trench, Guaymas Basin, Mexico - 4870-07-10-11_MG | ecosystem: Environmental > Aquatic > Marine > Hydrothermal vents > Sediment ... | reverse complement strand
TTGAGTAAGCCGAAGGAATATCAGAAGCTTGCCAAGGAACATGCGGAAATTGCACCGCTTGTGGAGACTTACAGAAAATACAAAGAGACGGAACAGCAACTGGCCGAAAACGAGCAGCTACTGAAAGAGGAAAAAGATCCCGAAATGCGGCATTTAATCCGGGAAGAGATTGACGAGCTGCAAAGGCAGAAAGAAAAACTTACGCGGCAGCTCAAGCTACTTCTCGTTCCAAAAGATCCCAACGACGAGAAAAATGTTATCCTCGAAATTCGGGCTGGGACAGGCGGCGAGGAAGCTGCTCTCTTTGCGGCCGATCTTTTTCGCATGTATTCCCGGTATGCCGAAGGGCAGGGTTGGAAGATTGAAATACTTGATAGCCATCCGACGGAGATGGGTGGATTCAAAGAAGTTATTGCAAACATAAGCGGTAAAGGAGCTTACAGCCGGTTAAAGTATGAGCGCGGCGTTCACAGGGTTCAGAGGATACCGGTTACGGAAAGCCAGGGCCGAATTCATACATCTGCTGTCACAGTGGCTGTCTTACCGGAAGCCGAAGAGGTTGATATTGAAATAGACCCGAATGATCTCAGGATCGACGTTTTCAGGTCATCAGGTCCGGGTGGGCAGAGTGTTAACACCACCGATTCGGCTGTCCGAATTACTCACATTCCGACAGGCATTGTAGTATCCTGCCAGGATGAAAAGTCTCAGCATAAGAACAAAGCCAAGGCCATGAAGGTGCTTAGGGCACGGTTGCTTGAGCTAAAAAGGCGTGAGCAAGAAGAAAAGATTGCCAAAGAGAGACGTTCTCAGGTGGGCACTGGAGACCGTAGCGAAAGAATACGAACCTATAACTTTCCTCAGAATCGCATAACAGACCATCGCATTAATCTCACCCTTTATAAGCTAGAGGAAGTCCTCAACGGTGCCTTGGACGAGATCATAGATCCCCTGATTACCCACTATCAAACTGAACAAATTCAAAGCCTTCAGCTGTAAATGTCCGAAAGAAAGTGGACTATATTGGAAGTGTTGAAGTGGACGAGTCGTTATTTCCAGGGAAAGGGTATTTCAAATCCCAGGACTGACGCAGAAGTCTTGTTGGCTCATGCCCTTGGTGTGGAGCGGATCGATCTTTACCTGCGATATGATCAACCTCTGACAGCTGACGAACGAGCAGTTTACCGGGAGTTTGTGAGAAGGAGGGCTTCTGGAGAGCCTGTTCAATACATAACGGGCCACCGTGAATTCTGGTCGCTCGATTTTGAAGTTACACCTGATGTGTTAATTCCCAGACCTGAAACGGAAGTGCTTGTGGAAATAGCTATCAAATACCTCAAGGAAAGAAGGTTTCGAAGGGTTGTTGATATCGGAACGGGAGCAGGAGTAATAGCCGTTGCTCTTGCTCATGAAATTGATGGGATTTCCGTTCTTGCAACGGATATATCTTCATCGGCCATTAATGTGGCACGTCGAAATGCTGTAAAACACGGAGTTGCCGACCGAATAAGATTCATCGTAATGAATCTTTTTGAATCGCTGCTACCAGACGTTAAATTTGATGTGATTGTTTCTAATCCTCCTTATGTTTCCTCTGAAGAATATCGTAAACTCGATCGTGAGATAAAAAACTTTGAACCTTCTATTGCCCTGTTGGGCGGTGCAGATGGCCTGGATGTTGTGCGGCGCCTAATTGTTCAGGGAATATCGCATCTCACTACTGGTGGATTTCTATTTATTGAAATTGGCTATGGTCAGGCAGAGGCGGTAAGAGATTTTGTCAGTGGACTGGGGCAGGAAGTCAGCATAAACATTTTCGATGACTATGCCCATATTCCCAGGGTGGTCTGCATAGAAAAGATTAGATAGCAGGTTGTCATATCATGGAAAAGCTAATCATTGAGGGAGGAGTACCTCTTAATGGGGTTGTGGAAATAAGCGGTGCAAAGAATGCAGCCCTGCCCATTATGGCATCGACCCTTCTTGCTCCAGGAGTTCATAAGTTTAGCAATGTCCCTCGCCTGAGGGATATTGCCACCATGAGGATCCTGCTTAGTCATATGGGCGCAGTAAGTGAACACGATGGGGGTGAGCTTACGGTGGATACCACGAGCGTCAATGTTCTTGAAGCTCCGTATGATCTGGTAAAAACAATGCGGGCTTCAATATTGGTTCTTGGCCCTTTGGTTGCCAGATACGGAAGGGCGAGGGTTTCTCTCCCTGGTGGCTGTGCCATAGGGGCCAGGCCTATTGACCTTCATATAAAAGCGTTGGAGTTGCTGGGCGCCAGAGTAAGGATTGAACGTGGCTACGTCGTCGCCGAGGCAAATCGCCTCAAGGGAACGGTTATCACTTTCGATCAGGTCACGGTAACAGGCACTGAGAACGTGATGATGGCAGCAGCACTGGCAGACGGTACAACGGTGTTGGAAAATGCTGCAAGGGAACCCGAAGTTGAAGCTCTGGCGACGTATCTGAACCGGATGGGTGCCAAAATATCGGGTGCAGGAACTCATGAAATAACCATTGATGGTGTGGTCGAGCTCAGGCCGTCGAAATGCCGAATCATACCAGACAGAATAGAAACGGGAACATACATGGTCGCCGCTGGAATAACAGGTGGTCATTTAGTCATAAGGCGTTGTCAACCAGCCCACCTTGAAGCTGTAACAAGAAAACTCCAACTTGCAGGACTCCGAATTGAAGAAAGGAATTCTGAAATTGAGGTCTGGGGGATTGACAATATTCACAGTGTAGATGTGAAAACCTGGCCTTATCCTGGTTTTCCCACTGATATGCAAGCTCAGTTTATGGCACTAATGACCCTGGGAAATGGGGTGAGCGTCATAACCGAGCAAATATTCGAAAATCGTTTTATGCACGTTCCAGAACTGAACCGTATGGGAGCGAACATTCGGCTTGAAGGACGCAGTGCAATAGTAAGAGGGGTTACAGAGCTTCAGGGCGCTCCGGTGATGGCAACGGATCTTAGGGCCTCAGCATCCCTGGTGCTTGCCGGTCTTGCTGCCGAGGGCAAAACGGAAGTGAGCAGGATTTATCATCTGGATAGGGGATACGAAGTGCTGGATGAAAAGCTCAGGAAGGTTGGGGCTCGCATTAAACGAGTTCGCGAATAATCCCTTTTCAAAGACAACACCGGCTTCCTTCTGTGGCATTGCCTTTATTCTAGGTTTTTACGGTCGGGTGTTGACCATTCTTGTCCTTCTTTCTCTTTTCACGATTGTCGGTTTCATAATCTTGAGCAGAAATCGCCGAGTATGGATCATCTTCGCTCTTTTTGGGATCGCCGGTGCCCTTTTTGGTTACGTTAGTAGCCCGGCTGGACGGGTGGTCAAGCTTGCACGTTACTGGGATTGTCATGGTGTGATAGTAGATGGAGAAATCCTGCCTTTTGCCGATCGGCGATTTGACAAAGTGGTTTTTCCTGTCTTAGTGCATCGCGTATTTCTGAATGGACGCGGCGAAGAGATTGGCGAGAAAATACTACTTTCTATAAGACGTACTGGCAAGGAATGGCTTCCCGGCGATCGATTTTTTGCTCAATTGAAAATACGAAGACCGGAAAATTTTGGCAACCCGGGGAGCTTTGATTACGTAGCTTACCTTGCAAGAAGGGGGATCTATGGTCGAGCGTTTCTGGAAAGCGACCTTTTTCTTGTGCCGGCTTTGGAAAGGCATAATTTTTTCTCTTTCTGTCGGATAATTTTTCGGACGTCGGAAAGACTGCGCCGACGATTTTCCCAATGGCTTGAAAAAAAGGTACGTCAAGAATGCAATAATCCCGACGATGTAAATGGTTTTCTGCAAGCTCTGTTGCTTGGGTACAGGGGATTCTTTACTTCTTCCCTGGCGGAAGATATTGCTTCGTCAGGCGTCAGTCACTTGGTTGTAATTTCGGGATTGCACTTTGCCACAGTGGCTTTTTTTTGTTATTTTTTAATTAGATGGTTTATCCGGTTGTGCTGTCCGGATATTCTGGTTTCAATTCCTGACAGGATCGTGGTAGTTCTTTTGACTATACCGATTTTGGGCTTTTATGCCCTGTTAACGGGGCTTTCACCACCTTCCTTTCGAGCTTTCATTTTTGTTCTTCTTCCCGCATCACTTTTGTTTTTCTACCGTCCATATAACTCCATGACACTGTTAATTGCAGCGGCAGTAACCATAATCCTGACATCACCGAGTCAGGCATTCTCGCTTTCCTTCTTGCTTTCTTTTACAGCTGTTGCCGTTATCTTCGCTGTTTTACTGCCCTTTGGAATGTCGACAAGAGACGTTCATAACTTTTTCCAGCGGTTGAAACTCTGGACCTATAATTTCCTGTGGCTAAATTTTTGTGTGCAGATTGGGCTTTTCCCGCTGTGTCTCTACCTTTTTCACCGGTTTTCGCTGATGAGTCTAGTAGGCAATGCATTGTTGGTGCCGCTGGTCGCTTTCGTGGTATTGCCAGCTGGATTGCTTATTATGACCCTATGGTTTTTCTGGGAAAAGGGAGCTGGATTGATTTTCCACTGGTACGGCTGGGTTGTCTCCATCATACTTAAAATTCTAGCATTTCTTGGCTCTTTCCCTTCGGCCAATATCTGGAGCGGCAAGTTTTCTTTCCTGCCGGTTATCCTGTACTGGGCGGTACTGCTCAGCATGGTCAGATTCTTCAGGAAAGGCAATTTGTTTATCAGATGGGGAATTTTAACTCTTTTGCCGGTGGTTTTCTGGGCTGGGCTTCAGCTTGACACCATTTCGAAGGACCATTCAGATTTTGTAACTGTCGTTATCGATGTTTCTCAGGGTAATTCGACTTTTATGCGGTTTCCCAACGGGCATACCATGTTGGTTGACGGTGGAGGTTTTCGAACTGGGAATTTTGATATAGGGCGGTATGTTATTCATCCATTTCTTGCGGAAATGGAGGTTACTCGGCTGAATACAGTCGTGTTGAGCCATTATCATGCTGATCATGCAAAAGGTTTGGTTTTTTTCGCCCGATCTTTTCCCGTAGATTCGTTCTGGGACGCCCCATGCATAGCAAGGGAAAATGGAGTGCCTGATATTAACGGGATGTTCAGAAGACGCGGGGTTTATGTTCCACCTTACGGAGAAGTTTTCGGCGCACATCACTACGGAGATGTTGCCGTCCGAGTAATCCATCCAAACCCGGGTGATTTGCCTCGCATTTGTACCGACGTCAACAGATCGTCTACCGTTTTGGTGGTGCGTTACGGGAAAACGGTACTGGTAATTCCAAGTGATGTTGACGCTCAAGTTATGCAAACTCTAGATTTCGGAGTAAAAGATGGCGACAGGATTGTTTTGATTGCTCCTCATCATGGATCAAAATATTCTTTTCTCCCAGACGTTTTTAGAAAACTAGATCCATGTATGGTTGTGGCTTCGTGTCGAAGTTATGGAAAAGTTCGACTGCCGTATCAGGGGTTAGTAAAATGGTGTTCAGAGTACGGAGTTTTGCTTGCCAGGACAGACAAGGATGGAGCTATATTTTTGAAGTCAAACGGCAAGGAATGGATGTATCGCACTTACGGCAAGAAGTTGCACTGGACAACAAATCAATGTGGCACTGTTTTCTCGGAGACATTCAAGGAAATCCCCACGTCCTGGAAGCCCGTTTGTAGAAAACATTAAGGCCAAAGGACGAAGCCTAAGACTAGATATAACTATTCCAATTCGTAAGACCAAACGGGTAAGAAATCGTGCTCCTTGAGATAGGCCTCAATGACTGGTGGAAAATCATGGGCAACAAAGACTTTAAACACCGGGGTTTTGAGTTCTTCTGAAGCGTATTCACATAGTTTTTCAAAGCGAGCAATTTCCTTTTTAGAAGGCCTTACCTTGGCCTCCCCAAGGATAAGAATTTTTTCGCCGTTTTTCTGTGCGTAACCAAAGATGTTTACCTGGTGTTCTGTGCCTTTTATTTTCAAGTAACGCCTGATAAGACGTCCTTCTACCTTAATGCCATGGTCGGCAAGGATTTGCGGTAAGGTTTTATATGCTCGATTTTCGATAGTATATCCCACGGTGTCGGAGATACCTTCAAGGCGTTCTTTCACCATCACCATTTCTCTCGTAAGCCGTCCAAGCTCTTTTTCAGTTCTTTTTTGTGCTTCAGTGAGTTCGCTAATGGATTGCCAGACTCGGTTGAAGTTTTCATGGGTTTCTTTTTTGAAGCTTTCGAGTTCTTTTTCAGTTCTTTTTTGTGCTTCAGTGAGTTCGTTAATGGACTGCCAGACTCGGTTAAAGTTTTCGTGGGTTTCTTTTTTGAAGTTTTCGAGTTCTTTTTCAGTTCTTTTTTGTGCTTCAGTGAGTTCGTTAATGGACTGCCAGACTCGGTTGAAGTTTTCGTGGGTTTCTTTTTTGAAGTTTTCGAGTTCTTTTTCGGTTCTTTTTTGTGCTTCAGTGAGTTCGCTAATGGATTGCCAGACTCGGTTGAAGTTTTCGCGGCTTTCCTTTTCGATTCTTTTTTGAACCTCGGTTAGTTCGTTGATGGACTGCCACACGCGCCCAAAATTTTCTTGATTTTCCTTTTTGAAGATTTCGTGGTCTTTCCTTGCTTGTTTCTGGGTTTCTACGAGTTCTTTGACGGTTGCACCGAGCTCGTGCACTACCTCTTTCAGTTCGTTGAATTCCTTTTTTGTAATGGATTCTTCCCTCTGGCGCTCGAGTTCTTCCAGCAGTTCCAGAAGAACACGTCTGAGCTGAGGATCAACGTTTTCTAGAGTTTTAATAAATCCAACGCTTACAGACATAAATCCCACCCTACAACTCTTTAGCTTGGTTGCTTACAGGCCTGTTACTCATCTTCTCATAACATAATCTTGCGACACTTTTTATAACATTACCATAATTAACGGACCAACCCAATTTTTCTAACCCCTCGGTTTTTGTTTCTAGGACTCACCCGGAATGCCGAGATTTATAAGGCAAATTAAGCTAATTTTGGAAGCCGTGGGGATGCAAGTCGCAATGCACTTACGAGATTAAACATTTGCAAATTTTTTGAACAGTGTTTTATTGTTGGATCAATTAATTTGGCTTTGGTGCCCAAGTGCCGAGATTAACTTGCCGATGAGGTTAAACAAATGCCATCTTTTGGAGGGATGACCAATGCGCCATTATTTTTTCGGAGATATTCACGGAAATCCCTATGCCCTGAAAGCTTGTCTCCGGGAGGCCGAAAAATTAAAGGCGGATCGTCTGTATTGTCTGGGGGACATTATTGGGTGGCTTCCGTGGGGTGAAGAGACACTAAAAATGGTCCTTGATCTTGGGATACCGACGATTGCCGGAAATCATGAATTGCTGGTCGCGGGAATTTTTGCCGATGATCCGAAAAACGTGGATAGGATTCAGGCAACTGCTTATACAGCAGGGGTTTTATGGCATCGAGAGAATCTGCTCTCTGAGTTGGATAATTTTCCGCTTGCCATTGCCGAAGAAGACTTTGTGTTGGTTCATCATGATCCCTTCGTGCTTCCTGAAAGTCGCAAGGAATTGAACATCGAACACTTTACTTATCTTGACGACGATAAGGTCAGATCCATCATTCCCAGGTGGAAACAGTACAATTATTGGTTAATCTTTTCTGGTCATGATCATGTCCCCATGCTCTTTGAACTCAGGGAAGATGGTAGTGTTGCTAGGCATCCTGTACCGCTAGACTTTGATATATTCAAGGTGTCTCTTGAGACAGGATCAAAATACTGGTTCAAGGCCGGAGCTGTGGGGGGGCCTTACAGGGACGGCGTGGCCATGGCAAATGCCCTGCTGTACGACGATGATGAAAAATCCGTTATCTTCGTCAGATGTTCCTTCGATCGAGACGAGCTTTTTGAGAGACTTAGATCTCACAGGTATTTTCGTAATATAAACACTATCCAGAAGTATCTTCGGAATCTGAAATTGTAACTTTGCGAAGCGATACTACCGTATGGCCTGCTTGCTTGAGGGTAGATATGGCAGCTTTCAGCTGTTTTTTGCGGACGAGAATGTAATCCGTCAGGTAGGTTGAGATGACGAAAATACTTATGCCGGCACGGGCTAGAGGGGAAGCGATGGAAGCAAGTATGCCTACTTGATCGAAGGAAAGGGGACCTTTCACTTCTATGCAAGACCAGCCGGAAGAGCTTTCAACTCCGGCCGGTACCAGAGAGGTAGGACATACTACGGAGAGTTCATCTTTTGTCCGAGTGACTGAAAAAATCTTCGCGGTTTTCAACCATTGAGGGATTTCGTTACGGTTATCAAGGTGGCAGATAGAAAATTCACTTTCCAAAATCTTCAGAACACAGGCTTTCACACGCATTTTACCTCACAGAATTCCCCCGCTCCTCAATGGAAGCGGGGATGCGGTAAACAAGCAATTCCGTTAGGAACAACAGGCAACACTCGACCCACCTTCTACCGGCAAACCTTTGCATGCTTCTTTTACGGCGGCCTTGACCTTCTCTATGGTTTCACTGTCCAAATCAAAGTTTTTGTTCTTTTCAATACCAAGGTCTGTTATCACAAGATATGCCTTAAGGGGTACCCCGGCGTGCTCTAGCGTTGCCTTTGCGCATCCTATGGAACAACCGTCAATGGCAATCATTGCCGGAACATCCTTCGCCGATTGAACAAAGCCAGAAAGATGGGCTCCGATACCTGCCAGGCAAAACATTTTGCCAAACCCTTCCTTAGTAAGTTCGACGGCAGCTTGGTTTGAAAGTTGACCTACGTTGGACCCTCCCGAGCAGGCCAAAATCATAACATTTCCACTGGAGCCAGAGGGAGTTTCACAGCATTGTTCACTCATGAATGTAACCTCCCGTTTTTATTTTGCCTGTTGCAACCACTTTTTTACTTCATCTTTTGACGGAACCTTGCCAACACATTTTACTTCACCATTAATAACAACCGCAGGGGTTCCGAAAACTCCGTAATTTGAGATTTCGATGGGGTCTTTTACGTGATCCAAATTAGCAGTAATTCCAAGCTCTTGCAGTGCTTGGTTAACAACCTGCTCTGTTTGCTGGCACCGCTTACAACCCGGTCCCAGAACTTTAATTTCCATTGTTTTTCCCTCCCCGTTGGTTTGATTTATTTCGTGCACAGATTGCGTTCCTGTCCAGATGTGGAACTTTGTTTAATAATTCTTTTATTTCAGGGTCATCATCGAGCCAGTGTTTCAAATTTCCCAGCATTGTAGCAGCATAGGGGCTATTGCTACCATCTGCGAGTTTGTAATTAATCCAAAGCCCTTCTTTTTCTTTATCAACCAACCCGGCTTCTTCCAAGATCCTTAGGTGTTTTGACACCGTAGGTTGGGCAATACCTAACGCCTCCTGTAATTCGCAAACACAGAGTTGCCTTCTGCTTAACATCTTGATAATTTTGACTCTGTTTGGATCCGAAAGGGCCTTCATTACTCTAATAAAAGCCTTCATAATTCTCTCCATGCGCATATAGCAATATAACGTCATCCCATCTTACGGTCAAGGTAATAGCAGAACGTATCCGAAAAATCTATTGAAAGGAAATGGCTGTTTTTGAAGAACTTTTGCCAGCATATTATGCAATCAGAGAAAATAAGGAAGCCCGGTTTAAGATGGCAGTTTCAGATTTCAGATAGTTTTATGCCGATCATATGTCTTGTTTTATGTCCATCCATCCCCAATGAGTTCCTCTAGTTCCTCTCTCCGAGGGCGCAAAAGAAACATGGATAGGGCCGAGAGGGCAATCAATATGTACAGGTCGGTTGCACTCCCACCCATAAGGAATAACAGGAGTCCATAAATTGCTATGGTTTCACAGAGCGCAAAGGAAACAATATTCGCGACCCGATACTTTTGCAAAACCTGGCCAATCATTTCCCGTGGAACCCCAGTTCTTTCGGATCCAACCGATATTGAGGCAATGATCTTGCTACGGATTAGCTTGGTGATCACTACCGTAAGTATTGACAATGCATAAAGAACAAGCCGTATGGTTTTTAAAAGAGATGGATCTAGCGGCGCCTTTATTTCTCCACCAAAATTTATGGCCACGAATACATAAATTCCGATAGATCCCAACATTGCAATCCATATAATTTTTAGCTGGTTCATTTCCCTATCGATATCTGCTTCTGTAAACATTTTTGATGCTCCTCGTTGAATTAAACTAAACATCAACGACGACGGTAGCTTGCCACAAGTCGTCTTTTCTTTCTACAGAAAATTCATGTAATGTTATGGCCTTAACATCCACCAGGAGATTTTCACCCAGGCCGTCGAGGTTTTCTCCGTAAAGTCCCGCTTTGAGCTTCCACGATGATTGGCTACTTTTAGCAATGTTCACTCTTTCGGGAATCAGCAGGACTCTTTCTGCATCTTTAAGGAACAGGATTTCTTTCAAAAACGCAAATAGAAGAAATTCAAGCGATTCTTCTTCGAGGATCAATTCTTTCCTAATCAGTGGTCTCAACTTTTCAGGCTTTTCTACCATAACGCCTGTGAGGGCGTGGGCGGCGGATATGAATAGTTCTTCTTTCGTTCTGCCCCACGCCCTAAACGCTTCGTCGGCCGTTACTATATCGAGGTACTGATAAGGCACGGTATTCTCCTGCTCTAGCGTAGAAAGGCCCCTATATGGCCGTTTACATCGAGTTTTACCTTGGCTTGTTCGGATCTCACCTCTTCTACCTTCCCACCAGAGGCGAGCACCTTTTCGGAAGCTAACCACACGAGGTCCTCCGTTCTTTCGAGAGATGAAGAACAGTAAGGACAGAGTTCGTTTTCGGGGACATGGTCGAGAATAACCTCGCACTTGGGGCAGTAGTATCCGTTGGTGGTAAATCCGGACGAGTAAACAAGCATATACACTCTTCCTTGGTTGATTGCACTGAGTACGGGATTCAAACCCAGCAGGGCCTTTTCCATGGTTTCTCCACTTTTTTGAGCCGCCGTTACCAAGTCTTCGACTGTTTGGTCTTCAATAAAACGTTCCCTACGCTCAATTACAGGAGCAATGGCTTCCAGAACTTCTTGTGCCTTGGCTTTTACAGCCATTCTTAAGCGATCTATGACCTTTTCTTGCAGGGCCTTTGGCAAAAGACGGTAGAATTCGGACGTTACCTCATGAGGTCCCATAAGGATCAGGTGCGGAGTATTATATTCGGTCACAAGATCTCGCAAGCGTTCTCCAATTTCTTTCAAAAACCAGGTGTTCCACGTTTCAGAGCGACGCTGAAAGACCATCTGAGAGCGCATGTGATCGGTGCCGGCCGTTTTCCTATGCCGTACGGGGGGAATATTTATAGCATCTTCGATTTCTTCAATTTGACCGAACATGACAACGAAAAATCTGGCCTTTTCCCTGTCCAGCAGAACCACGCCGTAGCGTTCGTATTCATCCATTGCTTCCATTATGGGTCGAACGTAAGGTGTGTCTTCGTAGAAAATCGCATTGGGCAAACGAATCGGTATTTCTTCTTCAAAGTAAAAATCTTCTGATACGTCACAGAATGCGACGTAAGTTTTCCCTCGAGGTATTAACACATCGATCCGGGACTTTACCCATTCGGCATCCTCAGAAAAGTGTTTCATGAGCTGGTCGTCCTTCTCGACAGACCTTTCGATTTTCTCTAACATGTTGCCAAGCATGGTTTTGTAACCACCTCGGGCGTTAACCGGCAGCGTCGGATCAATGTTCAGGTAAACACTAAGGACAGGCGAACCATCTCTGGCGCAGTGTTCCTTTAATGCCTGGAGTGTTTGCGGTTCGAAAATTTTCATTTTCTACCTCCCCTGTTTGCGTTTTTAATTGGCTATCAGGTGTCTTATTGCTGAAATGGTCCTGACAGCAATCGGTGCAAAAAAAAGTGCCGGCAGCAGGTTCGCCACCTTAATGTCTTTTATCTGGAGCAACCGAATTCCAATAGCAACTATGAGTAACCCTCCAACAGCTGTCATTTCCGCGATCATCTGGTCGTTCATAAAACGATCAAGCCACGAAGCGGTGCAGGTAATGCTGCCTTGGAAAAGGGCAACGGACAATATTGAGAAGAAAACACCCCACCCGAAAGCTGTGGCAAGTCCTATGGATGCGAATCCATCAAGTGCGGATTTTATGGCAAGGATTGTGAAGTCTCCAGTTAAGCCGTCCTGAATAGATCCCAGTATGGCCATAGGTCCCACACAAAATAACACACTGGCTGTCACAAATCCATCTACGAAATAGCTATGATCTTCCATATGAAAGCTTGCCTGGATTTTACTCGAAATCCCCCTTAATTTTTCCTCAATATCAAAGTACTCACCAACTATGCCTCCAACAAGAAGAGATCCAAGAATTAGCAAAACATTCTTGGTCTTAAAAGCCATCTGGAAACCTATCAAAAGCGTCATCAGACCTATACAGTCAAAAACCATGTTCCGAACATTTTCTTTCAGGCGATTTCCCAATGCTATACCTATGAGACTTCCTGTCGATACTGCTCCGACATTGATGATTGTGCCCAGCATGTTATGCTCCCCGTAATGGTGGAATTGGAATTGATCAAAAGTTGCCTTTAACAACACCGTTGCAAACACACGCGAGCATTTAGGCCCCTTTGCCTGTCGCATTCATCTGTATGGTAATCTTAACAATTTTTGCCCTTCGCATAAAAGCTATTTTCCTCTTCGGATGTGTTAAATGTTTTTGTGGGGATTTGTGTGGACCTCCTTTTCAACCCAGGGTCGGATAGTGTTCAGAATACCCGGCCTTTTTCCAATTTTTTAGTTTTTCTGGACTTTTTCATCTTCCCATTGCTAAATTGTTGATGTTACTGATCGGAATGAACGGTAATAGCCAGCCTTTGCATGTAAAAGAACATTTCCGGGGGAAGGATGAATTGGTCTCTTGACGATGTATTAGTTGCCACCGATGGCATTTTAATGGGTAGGAGGCACTCAGACGAAATCCTCTTTTCTTTTATCGAAACGGATACTAGAAAGCTTGAGCCCGGATCGGTTTTTGTTGCTATAAAGGGGGAGCGGTTTGACGGTCACGATTTCATCATGGAGGCAATAAAAAAGGGGGCCGGTGCCATTGTGTACAGTCGAAGTGATATTACTGATTCCATACACACTGTGCCAGGTGTTTATTTCGTCTATGTTGAAGATACCAGAAAGGCGCTTGCAGATCTGGCCTGCTTCAGAAGGCGTAAATTTCCCGGCCCGATGATAGGTGTTACTGGATCGAATGGTAAGACGTCGACGAAAGAGATGATCGCTCTGGTGCTGGGGCGCAAGTACAGGGTTTTTAAGACGCCTGCCAATTGGAACAACGACATAGGCGTGTCCCTGTCCATTTTTCAGATGCCCGATGATGTGGATGCGGTGGTGCTTGAGTTGGGCATAAACCACTTTGGCGAAATGGACCAGCTTGTGGACGTTGTGGAGCCAACCGTTGGAGTTATCACCAACATTCAGCCAGCTCACCTGGAAGGCTTTGATTCTCTGGAAGGGGTGCTCCGGGAAAAGACGAAATTATGGCAAAAACTTCCTAATGACGGTGTCGCCGTAATCAACTTGGATGACCCTCTGCTGGCGAAATATGCCGCCGGACTGACCAAAAGTAAGATCACCTTTGGCAGATCGGTTAATGCAGATGTTCATGTGGAAGGACTAATTGATTTATCCCTCGATGGCATGACCTTTAGCGTACGTTTCGGTGAAAAGGTTGTTCCTTGCAATCTTCGGGCTTTTGGCGAACATTATGTTATGAATGCTCTTTGTGCCGTTGCTGTCGGACTTCAGCTCGGCGTTTCACTCGATGATGCGGTAGAAGCTCTAAGAGCGTGGACTCTCGTTGAACACAGGATGCAAAAGATGGAATTATCCGACGGTACGATTATCTTCGATGACTGTTACAATGCAAATCCCGGTTCAATGACCCGCGCTATTGAAACGGTGGCATTTCTTGCCGAAAAGCACAAAAGGCCCCTGGTTTTAGTCCTGGGTGACATGAAAGAACTTGGGCGAGATTCGGAGAACCTACATGGGAAAATTGGCAAAATTGCTGCTTCGAAGAATCCCCATATGGTGGTTACGGCAGGGAGGGAAGCAAAGGCCATATTTGAGGAATTTCAAAAGGGGTGTGCGACATTATCTTATCATTTTGATGCTGGTGATGGCGGAAAAATAGACCACAGTATGATCGCCCAGTGGTTGCAGAAGAATTGGATTGCCGGGGCAATTTTTTTGTTTAAAGCTTCAAGGGCAATGGAGTTCGAGAAGGTAATAGACCAGATTATGCAGTGGAAGCCCAGGTAGGATCGAGTCGTATGGATGGAACCATCAGCAAAAAAACACTGGTTATAGGGCTTGGCCGCTCGGGTTTGGAAGTTTGTCGCGCTTCTACTTCGGCAAAGGTGGTTGCTACGGACATCAAACCCGCCAGTGCTTTTGATTGCAGCGTTTTGGAAGAACTACAGCAAAGAGGGGTTAGGCTTGTTTTGGGTTCACATGATGTTGGTAATGTAGATGATTTTGACGAGGTCGTAGTTAGCCCTGGGGTACCCATGAGCAATCCTTTGGTACGTGAGGCCACGGCTCGAGGGATTGAGGTAATTAGCGAGCTTGAATGGGCATGGCGCAGAGTTTCTATTCCCATTATTGCCATTACGGGAACCAACGGGAAGACGACGACAACAGAATTAACCGGCAAGCTTTTTCAAGAAACCGGCTACAGGGTGTTCGTGGGGGGCAATATAGGAGCACCACTGAGTTCTATAGTCAAAAGGGGTGAGGAGTTTGATCTGGCTGTTCTTGAAGTGAGCAGCTTTCAATTAGATACTAGCCCAACCTTCGCTGCCGACACGGCAGTTGTTCTGAACATTTCAGAAGATCACTTAGATCGATACGAAAATTTTGAAGAATATGCTCGATCAAAGATTTCTCTTATCGGAAAAGCCAGAAGGAAGAAACCAAACGTTCCAGTGGTAATAAACGGTGATGATCCGGTCATCGGGCGTTACATTAAAATCGATGACCATGCGTGGCGGTGGACTTGCCAACCGCACAAGAACGCTCAGGCAAGGGTAGGCGATTGTGAAATTGTGGTGAACATTGGCGATGGTAAGCAATGGCATTTCAAATTTGGGGTCCCTTGGATTTTCGGTCGCCATAACTTGGAGAATATAGCGGCGGCTGCCCTGGTGGCAGCGATCTGGAAATTGCCCGAAGATGTCCTGCAACGAGTTTTTTGGAATTTCCGTCCGGGAAAACACAGGATCGAATGGATAGGGCGATGGAATGGTGTTAACTTTTATAATGATTCCAAAGCTACCAATGTTTCAGCTGTATTAAGGGCCATTGAGTGTTTCCAATGTGGAAAAATCTGGCTTCTTCTGGGTGGGAAGGATAAAGGTGGTGATTATGGGCCTTTGGCACGGGCCGTCTTGAAAAAGTGTGCTGGCGCGGTATGCTTTGGAGAAGCAGGTGCTAGGATTTACGAAGTTATCCGGCAGGAGATGGATAAGCACATGGTGTTCATACGTGACAGGTGTCCGTATGTTATAAAAAAGACAAAGATGGAAGACGCTTTTTTTGAGGCTGTGTCTCATGCCACACCAGGTGATGTGGTGTTGCTTTCTCCAGCCTGTTCTTCCTTCGATCAATATACCAGCTATGTAGAAAGAGGCGAGCATTTCAGACAACTTGTGGACGAGCTTATACAGAGCAAGAAATAAATTGGAAACCATGCCCTAATTCAGAGATGGCTGCGCTACAGTGCTGAGGAAATAGGTGGGCATTCGTCAAGGTCAAAAAAATTCCGCATCAGATATACCGGGTCGCCATGTAGGGCGCGAGATTTTCCTGATTTCTTCTATCCTCATCGCATTTGGCATGGTTATTCTTTTTTCCGCTAGTTTTCTTTACAGCCTGGATTTGAATGGAAATCCCTTTTACTTTCTTAAAAAGCAGTTTTGTTACGGGATCGTTTTCTTCGTGGTGGTTTTTTTGACTTCTTGTTTTCCCCTCAAGTTTTACTACAGGGCTTCGAAATGGGCCGTGGTCTTTTTTATGTTGCTCCTTGGGGGATTGCTCATTCCTGGAGTTGGGACGTGTTATAACAATGCTTGTCGTTGGTATCTTCTCCCAGGTGGTGTTCACTTCCAGCCGGCTGAGTTTGCTAAAGTTTGCTGGACAGTTTACCTTGCTTCTGCGCCCGTTCGGCGACAGGAAAAGCTTGCCAGTTTTACCGACGGCCTCCTTTTCTACACGATTTGGGCGAGTTTGCTTGCGGGTCTTATCCTGCTTGAACCGGATTTCGGCGGCGCATTGTTAATCGGGTTTATAATGGTCGTGATGCTTGCCGGTGCGGGAGTTCCCTGGAGGCACTTTCTTGTATACCTACTAATCGGAGCACTGGTCTTTTACTTTTTCGTTTATCGAGTAGACTACCGCTGGGAACGCGTCATATCCACGTACAACCCCTGGGACAACCCTCGAGCCCAGGGCTACCAGATTATTCAGTCCTGGATCGCTATAGGTTCGGGCGGTATTTTAGGGCATGGATTGGGACAGGGTCTAGAAAAGCTCCGTTTTCTTCCGGAGCCCTTTACAGACTTCATTCTATCAGTGGTGGGGCATGAATTAGGTTTTATAGGCATGAGCTTTACGATGTTGTTTTATTTGGCCTTTTTGCTTGCGCTTTACGAAAGTTGGAAGGGATTTAGAATGCCCGAGAACCGGTTGCTGGGATTGGGTATTTTGTCTCTCTTTGCAGTACAAATCCTTACAAACGGTGCGATTGTCGTGGGACTCTTTCCGACAAAAGGGTTGCCCTTGCCATTTTTGTCTTATGGAGGGAGTCATCTGGTGGCTGCAGGGGTAATGCTAGGGCTCTGGTTAAGAATGATTCGGGAAGAGAGAATCGGAGAATGTGAATGGAAATAGTGTACCCATCTTTTCGAAAGGTTCATTTTATTGGCATTGGTGGCATAGGCATGAGTGGAATTGCCGAGGTCCTTCTTAATATGGGCTACGAGGTGTCAGGTTCTGACGTTAGGGAAAGTGAAACCACGCGAAGACTGAGAGAACTGGGAGCTCGGATAACAATAGGGCACAGCCCGGACAATGTTTGGGGAGTCGATGTTGTGGTGTATTCATCTGCGATCCGAAATGACAACGTTGAGTTACAGGCGGCAAAACGCATAGGTACAGTACCCGTTATTCCCCGAGCTGAAATGTTGGCCGAATTGATGCGTATGAAACATTCCATACTGGTGGCCGGCGCACACGGCAAAACTACTACCACTTCTATGATAGGTGCTGTCCTTCACGAAGCCGGCATGGATCCAACTGTAGTAATTGGTGGGAGGCTGAATGCCTGGGGTACCAATGCGAGGATGGGAAATGGAAACTTTTTCGTAGCGGAAGCGGACGAAAGCGATGGCACTTTTCTTTTGCTATCTCCTTCCATTGCCGTCGTCACCAACATAGATCGTGAGCATATGGATTATTATCGAGATTTGGATCACATTATTGATGCCTTTGTGCAGTTTGTTAATCGAGTGCCCTTTTACGGGCTTGCTGTCGTATGTTATGATGATAAAAACATACGAACGGGGATTTTACCTCGCCTAAAGCGTCGCTACCTGAGTTACGGATTTCACGAAGGTGCTGAGTTAAGAGCAGTCGGGTTTCGCCCGAGTGGTTATGGTTCGGAGTTCGATGTAGTTTTTCGAGGTGAAAAGGTTTGTTCCGTTCGAGCTGGTGTCCCGGGCAGACATAATGTCCTGAATGCTCTAGCGGTAATTGGGGTTGGTTGGGAGCTTGGACTGGACTGGAGTGTCATCTGCCGGGGGCTTGCTGGGTTTTCAGGCGTTCAGAGGCGTCTGCAGATAAAAGGAGAAACCCATGGCATAGTGGTTATGGACGATTACGGTCACCACCCTACGGAAATAAAAGCCGTGCTGGAAACCCTTAGGTTGTATTATCCCGAAAGACGCATTGTGGTGGTGTTTCAACCTCACCGATATTCAAGGACTCACGCACTTGAGGAAGAATTTATGGACGCTTTTGATGAATGTGATCTTTTGATCACGACCGAAATTTATCCGGCGGGCGAAGAAGCTATACCAGGTGTTACCGGTGAGAGGCTGACTCGGAGAATTGTTGAATCGCTGGGGCGCAGGGGTGTTCAGTTAGATGTTGAATTTTGCCCGTCAGAAGAGGATGTGCTTTTTGCTCTTCAGAAGGTAACAAAAGAAGGGGATCTGGTAATTACCCTTGGGGCCGGGAACGTATGGCAGATTGGCGAGAAATTTTTGAAAATACTTCAAGGCTCTTGAACAAAGAAATCCTGAAATTTCTTACTGGAGGTATGGTAAGGGCAACTCGCAGATCGACCGAACTGGTAAGATTTTCAGTAACTGTAGGAGCCTCACTGGCACAGATGACGACCTTTCGAATAGGTGGCGTAGCCGGGCTTTTCGTGGAACCTTTGGATCAAAAATCCCTTGAATCGTTCATTCAATTCCTCAGGGAGATTGGAAGTCCTTGGCGTTTGCTCGGCGGTGGCAGTAATCTGCTCGTTGCTAACCGATTTTTCCCCGAACCGATAATTTCGCTGAGGAGATGTGCTTCTTTCATTGAGGTTATGAGTGAAACTAATGATGTTGTGGTTATCAGGGTGGGAGGCGGAGTCAAAACACGGACTCTGCTGAATTATTGTGTCCGTAGAGGACTGTCGGGTTGCGAATTTCTGGCAGGCATACCGGCGACGCTGGGAGGTGCAGTTTTCATGAATGCCGGCACTTCAGACGGCACAATGCAGGATATAGTGGACTCTGTAACGGTTATCGATAGAGACAAAGGGATGCTCAAGTTGCGTCAGGGTGCTGATTTTCACCCTCTTTATCGGTCGTCGGGACTTGCAAATGGATCTGTTGTCTACGATGCTAGGTTAGAGCTGCGAAAGAATTCACCTGAAAAAATCCGTGGAAAGATTTGCTCAATAATGAAACGTCGTCTGGCAACTCAGCCTATAGGGATGCCTTCGGCCGGTTGTGTCTTCAAGAACCCATCATCAGACCTTCCTGCTGGCCTTTTAATTGACCACTGTGGTTTGAAGGGCTTCCGAATTGGAGGAGCCGAAATCAGTCGAAAGCACGCAAACTGGATTATTAACACAGGCGGTGCAAGCTATAATGACGTGGTGACTTTAATGGCGTTGATAAAGGATAGAGTGTATGAACAATTTACTGTAAAACTTGAGGAGGAAGTTCAATGTTGGGATTAGCCATGTTAAAAAGACTGGCTTGTTCTTTGGTCGGCTTTAAGGTTCGTTACAATGGGCAAGATCACGCGGGCGCGTGCTTCAAATGGCTCTTTATCGTCATTGGATTTGCTTTCTGTGTAGGCATTTGCTCAAATGTCGGAGCTGCTTCAGACAATGGCAAATCTATACCCCAGTGCGTAAAGTGTCACACTAAGGTGACCCCGGGAATAGTTGCCGATTGGAAGGCCAGCGCTCATGCCGAAAATGGGGTTGTTTGTTCCGACTGTCACGGTAGTAAACATACGAGCAAAAAAACAGTCAACTTGGTTAAGTTTCCGGACGAAAACGCCTGTGGCGAATGTCATACCCAGCAGTTGGAGCAATTTCTACGAGGAAAGCACAGCAAGGGGTGGCTGGCGTTGAACGCCCTGCCGGTTACCGACTTAGAACCTGACGAGCTTATTGAAGGCGCGCGAGGATGTGGCGGATGCCATAATATGGGCATCAAACCTCCGAAAGAAAGAGAACGGTTGCGTAAAATGGGGTATCATTATTCTGTAAATTCTTGTGATGAGTGCCACACACGCCATCTTTTTTCCGTGAAAGAAGCCAGAGATCCTCATGTCTGCCAGCAGTGCCACATGGGGTTTGACCATCCGCAATGGGAAATGTGGAGTTCCTCAAAACACGGTGAACGGTGGTTTGCAAAACAGCGTGGCGAACTTCCAGAGTCTGCTCAGGCTCCAACGTGCCAGTTTTGCCATTTACCAGATGGCACCCACGAAAACCACACAGCATGGGGTTTTCTTGGGGTTAGATTACCCATGCCCAATGATAAACAATGGGCGCAGGACAGGGTAACGATACTGAAGGCACTGGGGGTCCTTGATCCCTTCACGGGAAAGCCGACGGGAAGGCTGGAAGCTGTGAAACAGTTGGATCTTGCGCGCCTTAATGAAGAGGCTTGGCAGCGGGAACGTAAGAACATGCTCGGCCGCTGTCAACACTGTCATTCGGCGTCCTTCGCCAAAAAGCAACTGGAAATGGGGGATGCCATGATTCAGAAAGCCGACCGACTTATGGCTGAAGCGATCAACACTGTTGCGGAATTATACAGCGATGGAATTATAAAAAAACCCAAGGCTTATACCTTTGCCTATCCTGATTTTCTTTACTTTATGCGAACCGGAGGTGGTGACCTATCTAAGGCGTCTCATATCGATCAGGTGTTGTTGACCATGTTCCTCAAACATAGAATGCGCACCTATCAGGCATTTTTCCACATGAGCCCGGATTACGCTTACTGGTATGGATGGGCAATGATGTCAAAAGACCTTGCCAAAATTAAAGAAATGGCTGAAGTTCTTCGATCTACAAGGAAACCAGCCGATAGAGACGGAACAGATAAATGAGGGTCCGAAAAGCGAAAGTGGCCGATGTTCCGGTCATAAAGCAGGTTATTCAACCTTTTGTGGCTGCCGGTCGTATGTTGCCAAGGTCTCTGAGCGAGCTATATTCCAAGCTTAGGGACTTCTATGTTTGTGAAGACAGCGGTGGTAGAATAGTTGGATGTTGTGGTTTGCATATAGTCTGGGCGGATCTTGCTGAGATAGTCTCTCTGGCTGTTATTGAGCAGGAACAAAGGAAAGGAATAGGGCAGCGCCTTGTGAATGCCTGTTTGGAAGAAGCCAAGGATCTTGGCATTTCACGAGTTTTCGTGCTCACTTACGAGCAGGCATTTTTTGAAAAACTGGGATTCAAGGTGGTAGATAAGTCTATTTTCCCTCACAAAATATGGGAAGATTGTCTGAAATGTCCCAAATTTCCGGAATGTGACGAGATAGCAATGCTTTTAGTTTTGAACAGAGATTATGCCAATTAGGCTGATAACTCAAATGAGGCACCTTCAACACGGAGGTGCCTTGAAATGCTGTCATTAGTGTTAAAGAAGGTTCACTTTTCTTTCCATTCTGGTTTCCTTTTTTCGAGAAAAGCCTTCACTCCTTCTTTAGCGTCTTCTGTGCAACATAACCTAGTGAAGACTTCGTTCATGTATTCGAATGCCCGATAGTAATCCATATCTTCGGCAGTATAAAATCCGGTTTTTGCAAGCTGGAGGGCTATTGGGCTCTTTTCTGCAAGTTTTGCTGCCCAGGCTTGAGCTTCATCTTCCAGTTTGTCGGCGGAGACCACGCGATTTATGAGCCCCATATCAAAAGCCTGCTGGGCGTTTACCAGATCTCCAAAGAAGAGTAATTCCAGAGCTCGTTTTCTTCCGATGGATCTTCTCACGGCCACCACCGGTCCGACACAGTTCAAGCCTACATTTATGGCTGTAAGCCCCATTCGGGCATTGTCTGCAGCTATTGCCAGGTCGCAAGCTGCTACCAGTCCCATTCCGTTTGCCACGGCAACACCGTGTACCTGGGCAATTACTGGTTTTTTGAGCTTGCTAATAGAAACTAGAGGACGCTCCATACATTCAACCCACTCCCGGTATTCCATGGCGTTTTTGTCGAAGAAATCCGCTACATCTATACCGGCGCAAAATGCCTTTCCTGCTCCTTTTATCACTATGACACGCACATCTCTGTCTGAGTCAAGTGCCCACAGAGCCTGATTCAATTCGTTGGCAAGTGTGAGGTTAAAAGTATTTAGCTTATCCGGCCGGTTGAGGGTTATCGTAGCGACCTTGTTTTCTTTTTTTTCAACCAGTAAGGTTTCATAGCTCATGGTTACCTCCTTTTAGAAACGGCTCATTATTGACATTAAATGCGCTGCTTCGCTTAGCGGTGCATTTAAATTGGCCCTGTGGTTGGCAAAAAGTCCATCTAGATCACCATCAAGGATAATCCATGGATCCATTTTTTCTGCACGGTGGAGTTCGTGAAGGATTTCGTCCATGATTTCAACAGCATCGATTGTAACGAGCTGTTCCTTAAAGCCGACGCGAACCACTTTTAGGATTTCATACATCACATGGGCAACGCCCTTGGCATAATAAAAAGCATCATCCGTTTCAAACCAGCTTACTGGTCGACCATCCGGGTGCTTATCCATTATCAGGGTTCTGTTCACGTTACCAAGGAGGTCGCTATAGGAGACTATGAGAGCAAGCAAATTGTCTGTCCTATAGTAAAAACGCCTTTCGCCAGTTTTCAGCTTTTGCAGGAATTTTTTGAGATGCCCCACAGCCTCTTTATATTGACTTTCGGCAGATGGAAACCAGAATTGTGTAGCTTTGTTCATAAAGAGGTTTAAGGCGTCTTCCAGGTCTCGGTCGTAGGCGTCGGCTTCGCCAAGCCTCGTAAGACTGTCTTTCAACCTTAGCGTGGTAAACCTCATGGCTTCGAGTACACCGAGTTGAAAATTATTTACGTTGTCGGTGAATCGGCCAATGATCAGGTCATTAGGGCGCCATCCAAGGAATCGGCCATTTAATTCATAATCCATCAATCGTATCATGGTTTCGACAAAAGTAACCCCTGGAATTGGTGATATCTTAGGCAGGACAACATGGTCCTCTTCTTCATGTACTTCGTGAATACCTACCGGGGCTTCGTGGGGAGAAATCGGTTTTTCTCCGTGAGGCTTTTCTGCCTCGTGCGCTGGTGGTGCTATGGGGGATTTCTTGTGTGTAGTTGGAGGCGTAGGCGCAAAAGTTTTAAGGCGTTCTTCTGTCAGCTTTTCCCTTTTGGTGCCCAGCATTGGAATTTCCGCTTCGTGCCTCATAGCCGGACGATATCTTTCTTTCACCGTTTCAGACCTTTCGTGGGTTGCTCCATGAGCTGTCCTTGCTGCCCTTTCGTGAGCTATTCCCTCTGTTGCCCTTTTTATTGGCTCCATGCGGTGAAGGATATTATGTTCAGCACCTTCCGGCAACAAGGTATGTCGTTGCAACGCCTTTACTATAGTTACAAATCCTAGCAAAGAGACTACAATTACTGCGATGATCGTAGAAATAATAACTTTACGATGCATTTTCAGCTCCTTTGCCGAAATAGGTTGCACATGCCTTTTCTGATTCCCATGCTGACACGCTGTAAACTTGAACTTTCTCGCTGTTAAAGCGCTTGCTGAGTTTCTCAAAGATATATTTGGCGATATTTTCCGACGAAGGGTTAATCTCTTTGAAATAAGGCAAGTCATTCAAGTACTTATGATCCAGCTCGCTGAGAACCTCACGGGTTGCCTCTTTGAGCTCCCCGAAATCGATCAGAACACCGCTCTCATCCAGCCTCGTTCCCCTGACAACAACCTCCACCTTCCAGTTGTGCCCATGTAATTCTTCACATTTGCCCTTGAAATTTCTAAGCCGATGCGCTCCAGCAAAGTCCGATATGATCTTGACTTCATAAAATTCTTGCATACTACCCTCATTTGTTTTACGGGGTGAGTGTTAGTAAATCAGAATCCATTTAATCAAAACAATATGTTCTGTCAAACTACAGAAAAACCTGCGGCTGAAATTGATTTTTAAATTTGCAGGACAGACGGTTGGTAGATTGCCGTTATTGTTGGCGGAAGTGCATGGGAATCGAACCCACCGGGGACAGCCTTCACTGCCCCCCACCGGATTTGAAGTCCGGGAGCCCCACCAGCGGGCTAGGCACTTCCAAGAAGATCTTATATACAGATATGTTAAAAAGTTGACAAGTGGCAAACGAACTGGGAACTATCCCGGTAAGTTAAAGAGAAGAACATCAAAAACGTTAAGGAGTACAGTATGTTGTTTATGGCTATTTTTCAATACGATCCGGCTGATAGGGATGAGGTAATTGAACAGCGTTTTAAGAACGTCCCAGAATCGTCGGGTGTAAAAATCCTTGGTGAATGGTTCGATCTTTCAGGACACCGGGCTTTTTGCCTTTTCGATGCAGAGGATGAAACACATCTCGTTACTGCCATTTTTCCCTGGTCCCGTCTCGGGGTTGTGGAAATTGTGCCGGTGATGGACCTAGGAAAGGCTTTGAAGTTATACAGAAAACTTTCGAGATAGGATAGTTCGCATTCGGGAGGTTCTAGATGCAGCGACTGGATGAAATTCTGAAGATGATTCGTCCGTCCAGTGAGGAATGGAAGGAGAAGGCATGGAAACGGTTGCGTTCTCAGATTCGGCCTAGAGGTTCTTTGGGCAGGCTCGAAGAAATGGCCGCTCGCCTTGCTGCCATGAGAGAATCCCTTGATGTCCCGCTTCGAAAAAAGGTCATATTCACCATGGCTGGCGATCACGGTGTGGCCGAAGAAGGAGTCAGTGCTTACCCTCAAGAAGTTACGGCTCAAATGGTTTTCAGCTTTGTGCAGGGTTGGGCATCTATCAATGTGCTTGCAGATCACGCGGGTATAGATGTTCGGGTTGTGGACATGGGTATAGCTTCGGATCTGCCGGAGGATTGGAATGTAATTCGACGAAAGGTTCGAAAGGGCACTGCTAACTTTACCAAAGGCCCGGCCATGACTCGGGAAGAAGCTGAACAGGGACTTGTTGCGGGCGCTGAATTGGTGTTGGACGCGGTGCAAAAAGAGGGCTATCAGCTTATAGGTACCGGGGATATGGGCATAGCAAACACAACCCCATCCACAGCTATACTTGCAGTGTTTGGAGGTTACGACGTTGAAGGAATAACAGGACGGGGAACAGGCATTGATGACGAAGGTATGCAACGTAAAATAGCTGTGATAAAAAGAGGCATTGAGGTTAACAGGCCTGATCCCTCCGATCCTGTTGATGTCCTGGCAAAGGTGGGGGGCTGTGAAATTGCCGGTCTTGCCGGTGCGGTTTTGGGTGCGGCGGCTGCCAGAGTTCCTATTGTTTGCGATGGTTTCATAGCTACCGCTGGAGCCCTCGTGGCAGTGCATCTTGTACCAGCCGCCAAAGATTATCTTTTTATATCTCACCGTAGCCAAGAAAAAGGACATGCTTTGATGGCGGATTTGATAGGACTTAAACCCGTTCTTGACCTGGACATGCGTCTTGGAGAAGGTACAGGATCTGCTTTGGCCATGCCCATCGTTGAAGCATCAGCTCGCGTTCTCATGGATATAAAAACCTTTGAAGAAGCTGGAGTCACTGATACGGGACATTAATTATGAATTGAAGATGCGGGTCGTTGATTCATAACAGCGACCCGCTTGCATTTTGTTAAAAAAGCGTGTTGAAAGCTTTTGCAGACCAAGCATTAAAGTGTGATCTCTTCACCTGGTTTTAGAACAATAACTTCCACATCTGGGGTTTTGTTTTTAACCAGCTCTTTGAACCGATCTGCACTTTGTTCAAGGATTGGAAAACTTCCAAAATGCATAGGAATAACTTTCTTCGGTTTCATGATCTCCACAGCTTTTGCAGCCTGAATCGGATCCATGGTAAATACACCTCCAATAGGAAGAAGAGCACACTCGATGGGATAAATTTCCGCAAGTAGCCTCATGGACTCGAATATTCCTGTATCTCCCGCATGATAAATGTTTTTCCCATCCTCCGTGGTGATGATGTATCCAGCAGGGGATGCCGTGGCTGAAGAGTGAAAAGCTTGGGTCATCGTTAACTTTATGCCATCTATTTCCGCCGTTCCGCCAATATTCATACCAAAACCACCAAATATAATCTGGCTTTCCGGAACACCTTGTTCTTTAAGGGATTGAGCTGTTTCAACGGGAGCAACTACTGTGGCACCTGTTTGTTTAGAAAGCTCAACCGTCTGACCTACGTGATCAAAATGATCGTGGGTTACGAGAATTACATCGGCTCTATCGAAATCAGAAAGCTTCATGGAGCAGGATGGATTTTCGGTAATCCAGGGGTCTATGTAGATTATCTTGCCATTCTGACTTGTAATCTGGAAAAATGCATGTCCTAACCATTTTACTTTTACTGCCATAGATTCACCTCCTGTTTCATCCGCTCATAGTTAATTATTGACCATCTTGAACTTGTCTATGAGACTCCAAGAATATCTGAATACGCATGTTTTACAACCCATTGCAGGGAATATATAAATGATTTTGAGTAATGATACGCCTGAAAATTGCAAGTGCTAAGGCAATGGGTATTACAGGTGGATTTTAGTTTTTTTAACCTCTCTGGGTCGAATTTTGGACCTTCGTCAAGGCTTCCCCAATTTTCCGAACTCCCGTACATCTCAAAGCAGGGAGCAAAAGTGCCGTCAAGTCTTATTACCATTGTAAGTTCACCTGCCCTACAGTTCCAGGGCTTAAGTTTGCCACGGATAAAATCCTTAATAGCCATGAGATGCTCAATTGAATTAACCATCGGGTAACCTAACCTGTTTTTCTCTATTAACCAGTCGACAAGCTCGTCAACTTTTTCGTATTCGTCAGGCGTTATCCACCATCCGTCATCGTGATGTTTGAAATCTTCGTAGCGTATAGGTGGTGGCTCGTTTATGTGATAGTCAGTAGCGATACCGCGCTTGTATGCTATTTCCGTAAGTATTTTCACATCTTCAAGGTTCTTTCTGGTAATATTAATGTTCAAGAAAAGTATGTAACCGTATTCTTTTTCCTTAGCAATGAGATATTCAAACTGGTCACGTATAGAATTGAGAGCTTTTGGAAGTCCTGGTTTCGGCTCAACAACGTCAACAGCCAGATTGATTGTAGCCACTCCGGCTTTTCCAATTGCATCCACGAATGCTTCATCTACAAGGAACCCGTTTGTCGGAAGATAAACAAAAAATCCTTTTTTGGCGGCGTACCGCGTAAGCTCAATTATGAAGTCCTTGCGTACTAAGGGCTCGCCGCCCATGTAAGCTAAAACGCGACATCCAATACTTTCAAGCCAATTCACAGCCTTAATGGCCGTTTCCATACTCATGCCGGGGATGTGCCTTCCCTGGCTGTAGCAGTACCTGCAATTTAGATTGCAGTCGAGGTCTGTGTAGAGGTAAGCTAGGACCGGCTTAAAACTTCCGGACTTAACCTTACCTTTGATATAGGGAACAAACCATGACCTGTAAGCTCTGCAGAAGTTGTTGAAATAGTAGAGCTTTGTCTTTCTCGCTATGCCCGTTGAAAGTAGGTCACCAGATAAACTTGTCATAATTGCTACCTCCATTTGACTCCGAAAGCGACAAACGTTCACTTGATTATAGATATATTAAACCCGCCAACTTACATAGGAAAGCTTTGCGTGATGCTTTTCTTGAGCGATATCCTACATTCTTCGTGATTTAAGAGCTTTTGGAGCAAGAAGTGAGAGAGGTACAGGGACAAAATTTACATCTGTGAGCCAAATGAAAGACATGAATAAGGCTTTACCCCCTTGGCGCCCACTCGGCGCAGCTACTCAGTGAGATCCTTTTTTCTAACCAGTCTGTTCCGCACCCTTATTTTCCCGATAGAGAAGCAACGAACGCGGCAGATATGCCACGTTCATTGCCTATTCTACCATTTTCAAATTTTCCCTTACATTCCCTCATTTCACAAGGACTACCGGACAGGATGCATGCACAACCACATACTGTGCAGTGGAGCCGAAAAAAAGCTTCTCCACTTTGGAAGTTTTTCTGACTCCGACGATGATTTCGTCAGCATTGCAATCCTGGGCAAATTGAATCAGATCCTTTCCTGGCGACTGTCCTCGGACAAGTAGGTGCGTCTCACAGGGTATATGGTTTTCCTTCAGGATTTCTTCGGCATGCCCAAGAAAACCTCGCGCGGCATCTATTTCTTCAATACGCCCTTCATGTCCTTCCGCGACTGAGTACACGACATGGATAAACCCATCGAAATGACGGGCATGAAAAATTGCCAATCTTAGGGCTTCCGAAGCTGTCCGTGTACCATCATACCCCAGGACAATAGTAAATTGGCCCACGTTTTCCTCCATGATTTACGGGCTCAGAACGGCCGGTACACCCCTTTCATCCCAGCCGCGAAGACGATAATATTCTTTTATCATCCGTGAAAGCTCGTCAGATGTTATTGTCTTACCATCTTCAAGGCTATCTTTGAAAAAGCGCTCCGGAAGGGTATCGTCCTCGGGTGTTAGGCCTTCACGCAGGTTGAACCAGCGACACTGATCTGTAACATTAGAAGCAATAGTTTGGAGTTCGGACTTTTCAAGGGCCTGACCAGTGGTCAATTCAACGATTGTCGTGAGTTCTTCCCACGGATAAAGATCTCTAAAGAAACGACACAAAATCAGGCAGTCAAAAAGGGTGCACCGATCTTCAAAATCAACGAACAGCTCAGCTTTTCCTTCGATTTGTTCTGGATCAATCATTCCAGATAGTTCAGCTTTGTAGAAAGTAGATCGCAGATGACATGCCCCTCGGTCACTTACCGCGTAGGCCAAGCCCATTCCCTTCAGAGCTCGTGGATCGTATCCTGCTGGTTCGAGACCCTTCACGTGCACTGCCAAAGATTCAAGACCCCATTCAGATGCGGCAACCTTAATTCCTTTTGCTAGAATGTCACCGATCTTTCTTCGGTAAGCTATATCTTCAAGGAGACGGGCTACACCGTCGACGTCTCCGTAGTCGAATTTTTCTTTTATTTTTCCTCGTCGGGAAGCCTCAATAGTAAAGGCCGCAAGGTTGCCCGCCGTGATTGTGTCAAGGCCTAAGCGATCACAGATGTCATTAAGATAGGCGATCTCCTCAATGCTGTCTATCATGCACAGACCACCGAAGGAATATATGGTTTCGTACTCAGGACCTTCAATTACCAACCCTTTGTGGCGGCCCTCTGTGACCTCGAGATATTTACCGCACGCCATAAAACAGGTTCTGCAAGCCCTGGGGCGTACTTTGCAACGGTCTATCATGACCTCGGCACTTATATTACGCCACTTTTCATAACGCCCGCTTGCCCAGTAACGGGTGGGAAAGCCACCGGCGTTGTTGAGCAGGGCAACCATCATGGGCGTGCCATAGTCGTGGTAAGCCTTAACGGCAGGGTGTTCTTTATATGCTTTGAGCGTTTTGCTGGCGTAAGCACGAATTCCCTCGGAGTCTGCTACGGGCCGTTTTTTGCTTCCGTAGAATGCAATGGCTTTTACCTTCTTAGATCCCAGCACTGCTCCCATGCCGCACCGGCCTGCGGACCGCCAATAATCATTCTCCACAACAGCGAAATGGACCAGGTTTTCTCCGGCAGGGCCAATAACCACGATCCCCACATCTGAGGCATCAAGGCGCTTTTTTACTTCGTCTTGTGTCCTGTATGTATCAAGGCCCCAGAGATCAGAGGCATCGTGGAATTTTACTCCATTATCGGATATTTCTAGCCACACGGGCTTATCAGCAACTCCATGTATCACAAAAGCGTCAAAGCCGGTTTTGGACATGCACGCAGCAGCACGCCCTCCTGCATAGGATTCCCCGAAAAAGCCCGTAAGAGGTGATCTCGTGTATATGCCATAACGGCTGTTCCCCCAAATGAGAGTATCCGTTGCCGGACCCAAGGCGAAGATCAAATGATTGTCGGGAGAAAGGGGATCAACGCCGGCCGGATTTTTCTGAAGAAGAAGCCGGCTGGCCAGCCCTTTCCCTCCAAGAGTCTTTGCTAAATCCCTGTCGTCAATTGACTCTATATCCCAGGTTCTATCACCTACATTGATTACCAAGCATTGTTTAAAGAAGCCTTTCATGAGATTAACCCTCGCATACATTTATGTTGTTAATTTTTTTAAAGCGTCATCGAGAATGGAAAAGCCTTGTTCGAGTTGCTCATCCGTTATGACAAGGGGCATAAGGGTGCGAATAACATTTCCGAAGGCTCCACAGGACAGAATGAGCAAGCCCTTTTCAAAACAGATTTGAACGAGCTTCTTGGCTTCTTCTGTAGCCGGTTCTTTTGTAACGCGATCACGCACCAATTCCATAGCCAGCATGGGACCTTTGCCCCTCACGTCGCCTATTATTTCATGATTTTTCTGCAACTCTTGCATTCCTTCCAAAATCTTCTGACCCAGAACTTCTGCCCTTTGTAATAATCCATCTTCTAACAGAATTTCCAGTACGGCAAGAGCAGCTCTGCAGGCTACTGGGTTTCCACCGTAGGTTCCTCCGAGTCCACCCACATGAGGCTTGCTCATTATGTCCGCTCGCCCTGTAACAGCACTCAAGGGCATGCCGGCAGCAAGACTTTTTGCCATGGTTATGATGTCGGGTACCACATTCCAGTGTTCTATGGCAAAAAGCTTTCCGGTTCTGCCCATGCCCGATTGAACTTCGTCTATAATTAGTAATATTCCATACTTATCGCAGATAGCCTTTATTTTCTGGAAATATTCGGGTGGTGGTGTGATAAAACCACCTTCGCCCTGAATGGGCTCGGCGATGATCGCAGCGGTGCACTCAGGAGCTACCTGCGATATGAAAAATTCTTCTAGGTAATCGGCGCAAGCAATGTTGCAGCTTGGATACTTTAGCCCAAAGTGACATCTGTAACAATAAGCAAAAGGCATTCTGTAGATCTCTGGAGCGAAAGGTCCAAAGCCAAATTTGTATGGTTTTACCTTACTGGTAAGACTCATGGCGAGAAGTGTACGTCCGTGAAAAGCGTTGTCAAAGCAGATAATTGCCGAACGACCTGTGGCGTATCTGGCTATTTTTACGGCATTCTCAACAGCTTCTGCGCCGCTGTTGGCAAACATGGTCATTTTAGGAAAATCACCAGGCGTAAGAGAATTGAGACGTTCAGCAAGTTCAACATACGGTTCGTACATCATTACATGAAAGCACGGATGGACATATTTTTCTGCTTGATCCTTGATTGCATCAATCACCTTTGGATGTGAGTGGCCTACGTTCATGACGCCTATGCCACCGGCAAAGTCTATAATTTCTCTTCCGTCCACATCGATAATAACTGCTCCGCGAGCTTCCCTGACAAACCCTGTGGTAACATTAAACGGTCCCGGGGGTACGTTTGCATTCCTTTTTTCCATAAGAGATTTTACCGATTTAGATAAAGCCAATTTAACCTCCTTATCGTAATGTTTGTCAATTCAACTATGCCGGTAAAAATGTTTTTCATCACCTATTTTTCTCTCTACAAGGAGTGTACCACTGTCATGTAAGGGAGCCTAATTACCAGTTCTAGCCAGTTTAGCCAGCAGAAGAGCGAGAAGCTAAGACGTTGCGCTAGATGGGGAAGTTAAACCGGCTTTATGCATAGACGCATAAATTATGCATGTTGTCATCAATTGTGGCATATCATGGTTACGTTTAAAGGTGATTTTTGGGTAAGCGATCACAGGGGTATTATGCATTACCAACTTCGGTTAACGGTGATGTCCTATTCTTTCCTGTAAAAATGGTGGCCAAAATTGTAATTAGTGTAACTGGCAAAAACCAAACTAAAAAGGAGGCCACCCATGAAGAGGATACCAGCGAGTCAAAAGATGCGCAAGGAGTTGGAAGAGCTATTGAATGGAAGAGCTGACAAAAGGTCTCTTTTAAGCGAGCTGATTAAGAAGGGGGCAGCAATCATTCTTCAGGAGTTGCTCGAAGAAGAGGTAACAGAGTTTTTGGGTAGGGGGCATTATGAAAGGCAAAAGGGCGGAAGCACTGGTTACCGCAACGGTTACGAGCCTTTCAAGATTAAGACGGCCGAGGGAGAAATCCATGTATATAAGCCCCAGGTAAGAAACGGTGAAAAGATTTAGTCTTTTCCTTCCTGTAAAAGGAATGGCCGAACACCATGAGTATGCCTCAGCATATTTGATCACTACATCAAAGCATTCCTCACCTATTTCCACAATTAAGGCCGTATTTTTTTAATTTTCTGGCTATGGTTGATTGATTAACTTTCAGCGCTTCGGCAATTTTCTGCTGGCTCTTGTACCGGGACAACATATCTCCTAGAATTTTGCGCTCAAAGTCTTCAATCATCTCGCGAAAGCTCCTTTCATTGGCCACGACTTCCTCTTCCTGAAGTTGGCTTTTTCTTTTCTTGCGTATCTCGTCCGGAATATCTTTTCGATCGATAACCTCGCCAGATGACATGGCAACAAGCCTTTCACATAGGTTTATTAATTCCCGAACATTGCCAGGGTAATTATAATTCAGAAGAACTTTTAGCGCTCTGGAACTTAAGCGTTTCACGCATCCCATGGATGATGAAAAATGGTGAATATAGTGTTTTAGAAGCGGAAATATGTCTTCAGGACGTTCCCGAAGAGGCGGAATGTGTATGGGTATAACGTGTAGTCTGTAATAAAGATCCTGACGAAATTCCCCACTTTTTACCAAATCATCAAGATTTCGGTTAGTCGCTGCAATAATGCGCACATTAATCACACGCCGCTTTGTTCCACCCACTCGTGTAAAACAACCGTCTTCGAGAAAATGGAGTAGTTTTGCCTGGGCTGCAGGTGACAATTCTCCCACTTCATCCATTAACACCGTTCCTCCGTCAGCCAGTTCCAACAGGCCGGGTTTGCCAGACTTTTTAGCTCCTGTGAAAGCACCTGGTTCATAGCCAAAAAGTTCAGACTCTATAAGAGAATCAGGCAAAGCAGCACAGTTGATCTTAACGAACGGAGCATGAGATCTATCACTGTATTTGTGGATCATCTCCGCTATGAGGCCTTTTCCAACTCCTGATTCGCCCAGCAAGATAACGGTTGAGTCAACTCGAGCAGCTTTGATCGCCTGATTGAGCACCCTTATCATGGCTGGGCTGCGGGCAATGATTTGTCTGGACATCATTTTCTCAAGTTGCATCTGCAGAATCTGCTCGCGATACTCATTAGTCAGGGCTTCCTTTTCAAGAAGCTTTTCATGAAGGTCTTCAATTTCTGTAATGTCTCGCTCTGTAGTAACGACTCTAACAATACGGCCACTTTTGTCGAAAACCGGCATGCTTGTAATCAGAAGCTTTCGCCCGATTTTCGTCCGCTGGAGCATGTGAACTACTCTTCTGGTACGGATGGCCTCCAGAGTCGCTGACCGATCTACAACCCCCCGTTCAACTAGCTCTTGCATGGACTTCCCTACCACATCTTCCGCCTTTATTCCATTCATTCGCTCAGAAGCCGGATTAATCCTTACCACTGTCGCATTTCCATCGCAGATCCACAGCCCGTCATGAGACGAGTTTATAATTGTCTCAAGTTCTGCAGCAAGATGAGAAAATTGGAAAACTTCTTGAATGATCAATTCGAAGTTATTCTTGTCTTCAAGGCTGCATACAGCTCCGGCAGGAAACGTCACACTGTCGAAACGGCGGGCTCTCAAAATATATTCATTAGAGTCTATTTGAACACAACATAACAGACGTTTCTGTTCTCCAGATGCAACAGGCCAGATGCGCTGCCATAACTCCGGGTGCAACGATGACAAAACTAAATTCCTGCGAAAACCAAATTGTTCTTCTGCTGTTCTGTTCGACGAAAGAATCCTGCCGTCAACGCACACAGCAAACCATGCTTCGTCAATAAGTTCCGAAAGGCAAACGGTGCGATTTTCTGCTATTGATGCTGTGGTATTGATTAATTTCTGAAAAATATCATGCATTTTAGCATCAAATTATGCAAATTAGCACGTTAAGCTTGAGCCCTTTCTTCTTACAGCCAAGTCATTATTAAACATTCCCTCTATGGTCCGCTTCTTGCTTTTCTCAAATGTACACAGGCGTAAAGTTATATTTACAAATTTTACAGGGAGGCCGAAATAAATGAGCACCATCCACACCTATGATGAGCTAAAACCACTAGATATGCACAACCTCCAATTTGATATAGCACCTAAACAATTAAATGTATAACCATGGATTCTTGAAAAAATCAAGCATCCAGAAGCTTTTCTGAACGGAAAGTGACGTAAAAGCAAAGCTTCGAATGGTCATGACAAAGGCCTTTTACGATGTTTACGACCTCGCTTCTAGAGAGAAGGTGAGCATGAGAACCGCCGCATACATGCTGGCAATTGAACGGGTAGCAGAGGCCAAGGTATTAAGAGGGATATTCCCTTAATGGCTTTTATCCTACATATGCTCGCAAATGGCAAATGGAGGAACCAAATGAACAGAGCCGATCTTGATCGATTCTTTTCCCCAGCGTCTATTGCTATCATCGGTGCATCACAGGATTTCACAAAGATTACTGGAAAGCCCTTATATTATCTTCGTAAGCATAGCTATCAAGGGAGAATATATCCTGTAAATCCCCGGTATACTTCTATAGACGGTATCCCATGCTATCCTTCCATAAAAGATGTCCCAGATGATATTGATCTTGCCCTTATTGCTGTCAATTTCCGGATGGTTCCACAGGTGCTCATGGAATGCGTTGAAAAAGGAGTAAAGTTCGCTACTATTTTCAGCTCCGGATTTGCTGAAGCAGGGGATGAAGGCAAACAGATACAGGAAGAAGTAGCACGTATTGCCCGGGAAGGGGGCATACGGGTATGTGGCCCTAACTGCCAGGGAGCAGTTGATTTTCACCGGAACATTGCCGCCGCCTTTTCTGCGGCTCTTGACGTATTTCCTCTGCTTAAAGGTTCGGTGGGCTTCGTAACCCAAAGCGGGGCCATGGGCTTTTCTATATTCAATCTGGCCCAGTCACATGGAATTGGCTTCTCGTATCTTGTCAGCACGGGAAATGAAATGGATTTAACGTGTATCGACTTTATGAACTTCATGCTGGACGACGACAACACATCCATGGTGTTTGCATATCTTGAAGGGATACGCAATGGGGAGGCGTTCAAAAAAGTTGCCGAGAAAGCCCGAATCGTGGGTAAACCTCTGGTTGTTCTCAAGACAGGCAAATCCGACGTTGGAAGCCGCGCGGCATCGTCGCATACCGCAGCCCTGACAGGGTCCGACGCCGTCTTTAGCGCTTTGTGTCGGCAGAAAGGAATCATTCGCATAGAAGATACAGAAGAATTTATTGACCTTGCCAAGCTTATGACCGTCTTTCCTCCGACCATTGGAGGCCCACGCCTGGGAATTATAAGTACTTCCGGAGGCGGAGGAGTTCTTTGCGCCGACATTGCCGACGATTTCGGCATGGAAGTGCCAGAATTCGAGGCGTCCACAGTAGAAAAGATCAGGCAATCCATACCATCCTTTGGTTCACCTCAGAATCCCGTTGACATAACCGCACAGGTAATCAACACGGCTGACGATTTCCGCAAGGTTCTTACGGCTGTAGCAGAAGATCCCAGTGTTGATGCAATCGTTGTTGTTATTACTATGATTGTCGGAACCTCCGGCACCCGTATGGCTCTCGATCTGGCTCGTGCCAGAAGGGAAACACAAAAGCCTATTGTGGTCGTATGGACGGCTGGAGAACATTTAATAAGCGAGCAATTGGAAATACTGGAGGAAGCCCGAGTGCCGTGTTACTCATCGCCTCGTCGGGCTCTGAAAGCTCTGGCCCACCTTATCAATTACGGACTGCACCGGACGGAAACGAGCAATGATCCGCCAGTCATCAGCCCTATGGAAAATATTTTACCTAACTTGAATAGAGAGAATCTGCGAGGCACACTGAGCGAACATCAATCGAAAAAGATTCTCGAATGCTTCCAGATTTCCACAACCCGAGAAGAATGCGCCACCTCGGCCGAAGAGGCCAAATCTATTGCGAATCGTATCGGGTATCCTGTGGTTATGAAGATAGATTCACCGGATATTCCTCACAAAACGGAAGCTGGCCTTGTGCGGCTAAATATTCGAAATGACGCCGAAGTTATCTCAGCTTTTAATGAAATGATGACCGCTGTAAAATCGGAATACCCAGATGCGCAAATCAATGGCGTACTAATTCAGGAAATGGTCACCGGTGGCGTTGAGGTCATCATTGGCGTAAAACGGGACCCTCAGTTTGGACATGCCGTCATGTTTGGACTCGGTGGAATCTTCGTGGAAATAATGAAAGACGTTACGATCAGAATCGCTCCAGTAGATCACAGAGAAGCTCTGAAGATGATCCAGGAAGTTCAGGGATACCGTCTTCTGGAAGGCGCGCGAGGATCGGCAAAATCCGACATTCAAGCCCTCGCAGAAACCATCGTCCGGGTATCTCACCTTGCTGAGTCTCTTCCAAACCTCGTTGAACTTGACATCAACCCCCTGATTGTTCTTCCTGAAGGTGCGGGAGTTAAAGCCGTTGACGCACTGATGATCTTTGATCGGCCGTAGCCACCAGTTTTACCGACGGCTCCGGGATGCCTAAAACCCTAGATAGGCTTCCCGGACCGCCGCATCTTCCTCTAAATCCTTGCTGTGACCTCCTTTTACGACTTTTCCCCTTTCTATTACATAGCAATAATCTGCGATTTTTAGTGTCTGGTGAACGTTTTGTTCAACGAGAAGCACAGTAAGACCTGTCCTTGCGAGCTCTTTTATCACCGAGAAAACCTCGTGGACAATAACAGGCGCCAGTCCAAGACTCGGCTCATCTAGCATAATAAGGTCCGGATCCTGCATGAGTCCCCTTCCGACGGCTAGCATTTGCTGTTCCCCTCCCGAAAGAGTTTCAGCAACCTGTTTTCTTCTTTCGGCCAACCTCGGGAACAGTTCGTAAACACGAGCAAGGTTCTTCGAACGTTTAGCCTTCGCCCTCCTGAGATAAGAACCTACAAGAAGATTTTCTTCAACGGTCATTTTCGGAAATATCTGCCTCCCTTCGGGTATAAGGGTAATTCCCTGCTCCACTACTTGATGGACCGGCATATTTGCAATATTTTGGTTCTTGTAAATAATTCGTCCATCAGATAGCGGAAGCAATCCGCAAATCGCTTTCAACGTTGTCGTTTTCCCTGCTCCGTTTGCACCTATTAAAGCAACAGTGCTACCCTGCTCGACTGAAAAAGACACCCCCCAGAGGGCACGTATATCACCGTAGTAAACGCTAATGTCTTCCACCCTGAGCAAACTCATACCGCCATCTCCTCACCGAGGTAAGCTTTAATCACAAGTGGGTTTTCTGCTACTTCCTTTGGGCTTCCTTCTGCTATTTTCTCGCCGTAGTTAAGAACTATCACTCTGTGGCTCAAACTCATGATAACCCGCATGTTGTGCTCAATAAGGAGGACCGTTACTCCCCTATCCCACACCTGTTGGATAAGCCCCGTGGTTTCCTTTACCTCCGTTGGGTTAAGCCCTGCCATAACTTCGTCAAGAAGAAGCAAGGAAGGTTCAAGGGCAAGAGCCTTAGCAATTTCGAGGCGTTTTCTTCCCGGCAATGTTAAGCTTGACGCAGGCATGTGAGCTTTATCAAGCAACCCTGTAAACTCGAGCACAGCACGAGCGTTCGCCTCTGCATTTTTTTTAGACGGGTGCTTCAGAAGAGCTGCGACCATAACGTTTTCAAGAACACTAAGCCCTGCAAATGGTTTAACAATCTGAAATGTTCTTCCGATGCCTATTTTCGCAAGATCATAGGGAGGTTTCCCTGTAATGTCGTCTCCATGGAAGAAGATTCTTCCCTGAGTTGGTTTAAGGTACCCACTTATAACATTGAAAAGCGTTGTTTTACCGGCACCATTGGGCCCAATCAAACCTACAATTTCGCCCGGCTTAACATCAAAACTAACATCATCAACAGCGCGTAAACCACCGAAAGCCATAGTAACTGATTGTACATTAAGAACAGGATAACCCATGACCACTATCTCCTCTGGTCATATTGTTTCTAGCGTTTTTCCTTACTACCGGCTAATCGAGCATTCTGGATTTTCCCATACACCGTGCCCCACAAACCATCAGGCATAAATACGACACTAAGAGCGATAAGCCCGCCGAGTATAATCAGATAAAGAACCTGATAATCGGAAAGATAAGCCCAGAAATAGATTTTGAATGTGGAAATTATCAGCGCACCAATAGCCGGGCCAATAAGGGTTCCAAGGCCGCCGAAAACCGCCATAACCACTGCCTGATCCGTCACAAGGTCTCCAAGAGTTGACGGTGGGTCGATATATGTAATCCAGTAAGCGTATATCCCACCGATTATGCCTGTCGGCACAGCCGAAATAGTAAAAACTTTTGTCTTTATCCTTGCCGGATTGAGCCCCATTGCCATAGCGCCGTCTTCATTTTCTCTAATGGCTTTGACCTTTAAACCGAAAGGATCGACTTCAAAAAGGTACCAAAAGACAATGAAAATTATCAGCACCGTACCGCCCATCACGTAGAAAAAGAACCTAGGTTGCAAAAAAGGAGGCAACCGCATGCCATCAGGTCCACCTGTTATGTCCAGTATCAGAGCAAGCTGCTGAATAGCCCGCGCCAAAGCCCACGTAGCTATCGCAAAATAGGCTCCTCTAAGTCTCAGAGTAGGTATGCCAGCAATGAGCGCTCCCAGCCCAGCCATAGCACCTCCAGCAATGCTGGCTGCAAAAAACGGCCACCCCTTATGCACCATGAGTATGGCCGTGGTGTACGCTCCTATACCAAAAAAAGCACCGTGTCCGAAGTTGAGATAGCCCGTGTATCCGGCGAGCACATCCCACGTTACCGCAAGACCAATCCACATAATTGCTTCAGTAACGGCTCTCAGATAGAAAGTATCATGTACTACCAGAGGAACGACAAGAAATAGCAGTACTACCACTGAGATGGACGCATAGAATTTTCGACCCATACCTTAAACTCCCTTTCCGAAGATCCCTTTTGGTGAAATCAAAAGAATCAGGTAGAGGGCGACAAAGACGGCAAGCATGGTGTATGAGGGGCTGAGATATATAAGAAAGAACGATTGAACAAACCCGAGTAAAAAAGCAGCCCATGGAACCCCAGGAAGATACCCCATGCCGGCAAGTACCACCACAAAAAATGCAAAGATCGTGTAATCCGGTCCCATTTGAGCGCTGATCGAGAAGATACAACCGATAAGCGCACCAGTGGTTGCGCTGATTCCCGTGTATAGCCCGTAAACATGTCCCCCAGTACGACGAGCGTTTACCCCCATGAGGCCTGCCGCTTCCTTATGCTGAGCCAGCGCGCGCACGGCAAGGCCAAAATCCGTCCTGTGAAGAATATAGTAGAGCCCCATCGTAGCCAGAACAGCGTAGCCCAGACCAGTCAGACGAATTAGCGGTATAGTCACTAAAATGGGCCCTACCTGGAAAAACAAAGAACCCTGCGCGAGGCTTGACGGAATGGAATGAGAATAGAAACCAAAGACAGTAAGAGCAATTCCTCTTATCATTAAAGCCAAACCAAATGTAAATACCAACCCCATGAGGACAGGATTTCCGCGTCTTCCACTCAACACACGGTGAATAAATGGCTGAATCCATAATCCCACTACAAAGAAGCTCAGAAAAATGACGGGGAAAAGTAAGATGGGTTCCAGTCCTAACCAGCGGTTGAGGTAAAATCCCATAAAGGCCCCCAGCATGATCCATTCGCCAACGGCAAAATCAATAACGTGCATGACCCCGTATGCTAGAGAAAAACCTATAGCAACAGTGATATAAATTCCGCCAATAAGGATTCCATCAACAATAGCCTGAGGCAGTAACTGGAACATGTCGTTTACCTGTTTGTTTCCAGACTTTATAATTTTATGCCTGGAAGCATCAAATAGCTTCCAGGCATCATTCACTAAGCTTGCATTTAACGCTGATTCCAGGGTTTCATCGGATAAATGGCTGGGCTTTCCGCATACTCCGGAGGTCCAACGATGACTGTATGTCCGTTCTGGATCTGTACCGTCAATGGCGTTAGGCCCACATTGGCATGGTAATACTGACCTTCGGTTGCAAAATTAACAGTGCCGTAGAAGGTACGAATATTAATTTTTTCCAATGCTTCAACGAGGGCCTCTCTTTCCTCGGGAGAAAGTGGGGGTGTGGCCTTGATTTGAGCAAGAGCAACTTGGAATATAATCCCCGCAGCAGATGCACCCGCCACAGTATAGTCAGCGGGAACATTGAACGCTTTGAGTGCAGCTTCAGCATAGCTTTTTGCATCAGGCCACAGAACTTCCCCGTGCGTTGGAATAGTTGGGGTCCAGACCGTGGCGCCAAATACCCCTTCAGCATCCTTTCCAAGTGCTTCCACAAAGGCAGGTTCAGTTACACCATAGTGCATTAAAAGGGCCTTGGGTGTGTAATTAATCTGGCGCAAAGCTTTCACCAAATTGATAAGTTCTTCGTCATGACCTCCAAAAGCTATGATGTCGGGCCTGGTTGCCTTGGCTACAGCCATATAAGGCGTAAGATCTTGCCCCTGAGGTACGATATCGTATTTTAAAATTTTAATTCCCACAGCTTCGGCAGATGCTTTGAAGGCTTCCGCAGTGGCTTTCGAAAAGGCATCA
>Ga0190313_1000180_pt1 | contig 40728 bp, 39 predicted proteins | sample 4870071011_MG_FD_169989 | JGI IMG/M metagenome (GOLD analysis project Ga0190313, IMG submission 169989) | Hydrothermal vent sediment bacterial communities from Southern Trench, Guaymas Basin, Mexico - 4870-07-10-11_MG | ecosystem: Environmental > Aquatic > Marine > Hydrothermal vents > Sediment ... | reverse complement strand
TGGTGGGCATACTGATAATATTATCAGGAAATTTCCTCCCTATGAATGTATCCGAAGCACCCTACGAGATAAAATTATCTCAACATATAAATTTAAAATTTGTATTGCACAATGTTATAAAGATAAACAATGAATCCGAATTTGCCGAGTTGGCCCAGCAGGAAGGATGGCTGGGAGATGGTACAGCGGATAATCCTTACATTATTGAGAATTATGAGATAGATGCCCACGATAAGGAAAATTGCATATATATTGGAAATACCACTCTGCATTTCATTATAAGAAACTGCAAATTATACAACGCCTCCTCCGATTTGCCGTACATGGGAGCGGGCATTTATCTTTATAATGTAAGCAACGCGGTACTGTCAAATAATATTTGCATAGAGAATAAATATGGTATCTACCTTAATATGATTGCCGATTGTGTAGTATCTGGCAACAACTGCTCCAACAATCGTAAATACGGTATTTTTATTGTAGGAGGAATGAACAATAAAATAACAGGTAATATATGCTCCGATAATAAGAAAGGTATATACCAAATGGCCTCAACCAAAAGTAAAATAATAAATAACATATGTTCAGATAATGAAGTAGGTATTTGTTTACAATACACAGATATAATAACAAACTGTATGGAAATAAGATGCATAATTGTGGTTTGTTCTTGGATGGAGATATGCCTACAATGACTTCACAGAAAATACCCAAAAACAACACGGTGAATGGAAAACCGATATATTATTACAAGAATAGAAATATGAACAATGCCAGAGTTCCCGTAAATGCCGGACAGGTAATCCTAGCCAATGTATCTCACCTTATTGTTGAAAATTTGAACCTCTCTTACGCAAGTGTAGGAATTGAAATATGTTTTTCATCACATATAACTGTAAAAAACTGTATCTGCTCTCATAACGAGATTTGCGGTATTTATATATTTAACTCCAGCCATAATACAATATCTAACAATGTCTGTTCATATAATAAAGAGGGCATTGGTCTTACTATGTTCAGTTCATACAATCATATAACATATAACAACATCTCATATAACGAGTACTTCGGTATATTCATTGATTTGTACTGCTCCAACAATTTGATTTGGGGCAACTCTTTTTATTACAACCATGGTTCGGGAGATACTTTCAACTACTTGCATGTTCAGGCGTTTGATAAAGGAAATAATAACCATTGGTACTCCTCATTATGCATAGGAAATTACTGGCACGATTGGGCGAATAATAACAACACCAATGACCGAAATCATGATGGAATAGTTGACTGGCTGTATCCTATATGGGGATAGGAAGAAGCGAAGGATTACTATCCATTAACCGAACCGATAGAGATATCACAGACATCAGGATGGAACTATGTCGCGATAATATTGGTAATAATCATCCTCGTTATCTCTCTATGTGGATACTTTGTATATAGGAAAATCTTAAAATCTCGCAATACCAATGCAAAAAATAATGAACTTTGAAACATTTTTATATTGACATTCATCCATAAAGAAGATTTTAAATATGCTGATTAAATTATTGCCGTGATGGAAAAAGATATTGTATGCGTAAAAAAGAAGCTATTGGTAAATCCGTTGAAAATACCAGAAATTAGAATTATATGGACTATTATGGCGGCGATGATTTTGGGTTTTGGGATTTTAGTTGCTATTCTTGAGGAAAAGTCGCTATTAATAGGTGGTTTGGAAATTGCTACGCTTTTCGGTATATTGATTGTTATTACATATGCTATATTCTTAATTGTGAATTTAGAGTCTCCATCCGAGATTTGTTATGACAAACAATCAAATATTTTAATAATAAAATATAGAAATAAAAAGAAAGAATTAAGGCTCTTAGAAGTTAATGCGGTTGTATGTCCAGATGAGTATTGGGAAAGAACTGCTGTAAATACAGATAAAGAGTATATACCCTTCTTCCACGGAACTGGTGGAAAATTTGGAAATTTGATAGCAACCGATTTTAAAAGAATATCCGAGGAAAATGGGTATAATGTTATCGTTAGAAAGTTGCGCAAGTTATCCATCTATCGCAAATATACCAGCGGTAAAATACTTTTTTCCGAAATTAATGGAGATGTAGTTCAGATAGGTAGAAAAATAGAGTCGTTATTTTATCAATTGATAGTACTCATAATAGTTTATGTAATACTTTCAACATTTATATGTGCATATCTATCAGCAGTTTTTAAACAAGAACCTATATTGGTTATAATAGCATTTCCAATTTTCGCACCTATTTATGCTTTAATCTTGTACATGTTCGTTCTCACAGACCCTCTACAATGTTTTCAGATTTTAGATAAAGGAATAAGAATACTACACATCTATACGGAGAAGTGGTTCATCTCCAAATCCGATGTTGAAAAATTCACACTTAACACAAAGAAAAAGAGAATAGAAATTCAACTCAAAAACGGCGAGAAAATTGTTTTGAGAAGAGGCAGAAGAGAAATGAAGGAGCGCTTTTCCGAGATTAGAATTAACGAACTTCAAAACGCCCTGCGAAAATTAGGAGTGAGTTACGAAATTGTATGAGAAAACTTTTTCATACTTGATACCTATCCCCATTTATGCCATCATCGCGCATACCCGGATTCTATAAAAAAAGTTGGGAAGAGAGGTTGAAGATAGTTCAGGAATTCGCAAATTTGACCGATGAGGAAGTTGCCCTTCTCAGAAAAACCTCCGGCTTGGAATTTGATTTGGCAAACAGGATGATCGAGAATGTTATAGGAGTGTACGAACTTCCGCTGGGGATAGCCACGAACTTTCTGATAAACGGCAAGGATTATCTTATACCCATGGCGATAGAGGAGCCAAGCGTTGTAGCCGCCGCAAGCCATGCGGCTAAATTAGCGAGGGTAAGAGGAGGATTTTACGCAAACGCTTCAGAGCAACTGATGATAGGGCAGATTCAGATGGTGGATGTTCCCGACCCTCACGCGGCGAAATTGAGGATACTGGAGCACAAGGATGATATAATAAAAATCGCGAATGAGCAGGACCCGGTTCTGGTAAATCTCGGTGGAGGGTGCAGGGATGTTGAGGTTCGCGTCATAAACACCAGAAAGGGACCTATGGTTGTAACCCACATAATAGTAAATGTTCTTGATGCCATGGGCGCAAACGCCGTGAACACCATGTGCGAGAAACTCGCACCGTACATAGAGGAATGGGGAGGCGGAAGGGTTTATCTGAGAATTCTGAGCAATTTGGCAACTTACCGCTTGGCGAGAGCGCGAGCGGTGTTTGATAAAGAAGCCATAGGAGGAGAGGATGTTGTGGAGGGAATAATCCTTGCTTACGAGTTTGCGGATGCGGACCCGTACAGGGCGGCCACGCACAATAAAGGAATAATGAATGGGATAGACGCCGTACTCATAGCCACGGGAAACGATTGGAGGGCAGTGGAAGCGGGCGCACATGCCTACGCCGCCGTAAAAGGCCATTACGGCTCCCTTACCCACTGGGAGAAGGATTCCGAAGGAAATCTGGTTGGAAGCATAGAAATTCCGATGGCTGTGGGCATAGTTGGCGGTGCAACCAAAACGCATCCCAAGGCACAGATAGCCAAGAAAATTCTTGGAGTGAAAACAGCGAAGGAACTCGCGGAGGTTTTGGCTGCTGTTGGCCTTGCGCAGAACTTCGCAGCACTTCGTGCCCTCGCCACGGAAGGAATTCAGAGAGGACATATGTCTCTACATGCAAGAAACATCGCGGTCATGGCCGGAGCCAAGGGAGACGAAATAGATATAGTTGCTGAGGAAATGGTGAAGGAAGGCGTTGTTAGGGTAGATAAGGCAAAGGAAATACTTGAAAGAATAAGGAAGAGCAAATAGATTAACGATCTTTGGTAGAATTAATTTAGTTTCGTTTTCGTGGAGGAGATAGCAAACAATATATCTCATAAAACCATCCCTTTTCTCATGCCGTGGAACCCGTCGGATATGGAATCTTATCGCGAGGATATGGTGAAGGACTTAATGGATATAATTTCGATTCCCGCGTTATCTCCCAAAAACGGCGGAGAGGGCGAGGGAGCCAAGGCGGATAAAATCTGCGAAATTCTGGAAAGGTACGGAATAGAATACAGGAGGTATGATACCAAGGACGAATACGGGGTATTGAGGCCTAATATAGTGGCTTCTGTAGGAGAGGGAGATAGGAATCTCTGGATTGTTACCCACATGGATGTTGTGCCTCCGGGAAGCAGGGAATTATGGAATCATGATCCTTTTAAGCCGATATACAAGGATGGAAAAATATACGGAAGGGGAAGCGAAGATAACGGACAGGCGATAATAGCGTCAATACATGCCGCGAGATACATAGCGGAAAAATCGCCGGAAACCAAATATAAAATGAATCTAGCGATTGTGGCGGATGAGGAAACGGGAAATATATACGGAATAAAGCATCTTGCAAAAGAAGGAATTTTCTCCAAAGAAGATTTGGTTATAGTTCCTGATGCCGGCACACCAAAGGGAGATGCCATAGAGATTGCGGAAAAGAGCATACTGTGGTTGAAAATAGTTGCAGAGGGAAAGCAGGTTCACGCTTCAATGCCCCATCTAGGATTAAATGCTCACAGAATAAACATGGAATTCGCCATTAATCTGGATAAAATACTGCACGAGAAATTTGCAGATAAAAACGAACTTTTCTCGCCACCCGAATCCACATTTGAACCCACAAAGCATGTTGAGAATGTTGAAAATGTAAATACTATACCCGGCAGGGACGAAATTTACTTTGATTGCAGGGTATTGCCCGAGCATTCCCTTGACGAAATAATTTCTCTGGCGAAGAATCTGGCGGATGAATTCTCCAGAAAAACCGGCGGGAAAATTTCTGTTGAAACCCCAGTTAAAGTTGAAGCGCCTCCGCCAACCCCACCTGACTCTGAGATAGTCAGAATTCTGAAACAATCCATAAAAAAGATTAGAGGGATCGAAGCTAAGCCAATCGGGATAGGCGGAGGAACCTGCGCAGCCCTATTCAGAAGATTGGGAATACACACCGCTGTATGGGAAACCATAGACGAGGTTGCTCACCAGCCGAACGAATATTGCATAGTGGATAATATGGTGAATGATGCAAAGGTTTTCGCGGATATAGTTATTCTCTAATTTCTCTTTCATAATCTCCCTCGTGCTGAGTTTCTCTCTCCCAAATTTAAAATAAGATGAATTTTCTTACCCCTTTATATGTACTCTCTGGAAATTATCGCCATACTCAGCGAACTGAGGGATAAATTCGTTGGAGATTACTTTAAAAAATTCTACGAAATAGATAAGGGTATTTTTCTTTTCAAGTTTCGCTCACCGCTCCTCGTGGATTTGAAAGGCTATATATTCTCCGGAAAGATGGAAACCCCTCTTCAACCCACCGCATTCGCCATGCTTATGAGAAAGCATCTTGAAAATAAGAAATTGAAAGATATTTATCAGCACGAATTTGAAAGAATAGTGGTTATGGATTTCGGAGATAGGAAGGTGATAGTGGAACTTTTCGGTGAGGGGAATCTCGTGCTTCTTGATGAAGAAGATAGAATAATAATGCCTTATTTTTCCAGAGAATTCAGACACAGGATTGTTAAGAGGGGAGAAATATATTCTTTCCCGCCTTCCCTGAAAAATCCTCTGAGTATGAGCGAAGAGGATATGGAGAGGGAATTTTCGCAGAAAAACAAAGAAATAGTCAGGATTTTAGCGAGGGACCTAAATTTCGGAGGAATATACGCGGAAGAGATCTGCAGGAGGGCGAAAATAGATAAGAAAACCCCTGCTAGCGATGTGAACTGGAACGATTTGAGAAGTGCGATGATGGATGTGGTTAATGAGGCAAGAGAGCATAAAGGATACATATACGGCAGGAAAGCATCTCCTATAAAATTCAGCGATGCGGAGCCGGATGAAACATACGATAGTTTTAACGAGGCAGTAAAGAAAATTTATTTTGAATCCGAGGAAGAAGAAGAGGAAGATTCCGAAATTCTGCGTCTCAAAAGGGTTTTGAAAAGCCAAGAGGAAAATCTGAAAAAACTTCAAGAGGAAGAAAAAGCCTACCGGGAAAGTGGAGATTTGATTTACGAGAACTATGGAGTGGTGGCAAAAGCCCTAAGCGAAGGCAAAGAAAAAATAACTATACGGGGAAGGGAGATAATCCTTGATGGAAATACAGTAGAAGAGATTGCAGGAAAATACTACGAAAAAGCAAAAAAGAGTAAGGCGAAGGTTGAAGGTTTGATAAAAGCGATGGAGGAAATCAGGCAAAAAATTGAAGAGAGAAAAAAGAGGGTTGAAAAGGAAAGAAAGGAAAGAAAATTGCGAAGGAAAACCTTCTGGTTTGAAAACTACAGATGGTTCATAACTTCATCCGGTATGATCGCTGTTGGAGGTAAAGATGCAAAAACGAATGAAAAAGTTGTGAAGAAGTATCTTGGGGAGGAGGATTTGTATTTTCATGCGGATATCCATGGCGCACCCAGCGTTGTTCTCAAAGCGGGCGGGAGAGAGGTTGATGAAAAAACTGTGGAGGAGGTTGCCCAATTCGCAGTTTGCTTTTCAAAAGCATGGAGCAATAATTTGTGGGGAGTTTCGGCGTACTACGCGAAATCGTATCAAGTAAGCAAAAGGGCGGAGAGCGGTGAGTATGTGCCCAAGGGTGCTTGGATTGTCAGGGGAAAAAGAAATTATGTGCATAAAATACCTCTTCGGTTGGCTGTGGGAGTGATTGAATATGAGGGCGTGAAACTTGTTATGTGCGCCCCGGAATCCGCTGTGGCGGCGAGGAGCAAAAAATATGTAATAATAGAGCCGGGAGATATGAAGAAGGAGGTTGCGGCGAAGGAAATAGCCAAGATTCTGGAATGGGAAAATGTGGACGAAATAGTTAAGGTTCTACCTCCAGGAAAAATAAGGATTGTCGAAGTTGTTGGATGAATATATAACCGAAGAATCTCGTGGGTTTAAGAATTCACAAAAAGTTTTTTCTACACCCAGTGCTTCCGAGATTTATGGATATGATTGACGAGAATATAAAAAGAGAAATCAGGATGTTCGCGCTGGATAATGCTGTAAAACACGGGGGAAAGGCATCGTATAAGGCTGTGGTTGGTAAAATTTTGGGTGCGCACCCCGAACTCAAAAAGAATGTCAAGGATTTGATTCCGATAATCAAAGAAATATGCGAGGAAATAAACTCTTTGAGCGTTGAGGAACAGAAAACTCTTCTTCAAGAAATGGGATTGCCCAAGAAGGAGAAGAAGGAGGAAGAAAAAACTTTGGAAGATTTACCGAATGTAGAGGGCGAAGTGAGAATGCGTTTAGCTCCCAGCCCTTCCGGACCTATGCACATAGGCCAATCCAGAATGGCAATACTAAACGACGAATACGTTAAAAGATACGGTGGAATTTTGTATCTGAGAATTGAGGATACCAACCCGCACAACATTCTGCCAGAGGCGTACGATATGCTCGTGGAAGATTGCGAGTGGCTGGGTGTGGATGTTCACAGAATAGTAATACAGTCGGAAAGAATTCCCCTTTACTACGATATAGCAAGAAAACTGATAGAGATGGGGAAAGGATATGTTTGCACCTGCGAGCCAGAAAAGTGGAGAGAATTAAAATCCAAGGGAATCGCCTGCGAACACCGCGAGGATTCCGTGGAAAATAACCTTGAAAGATGGGATAGGATGCTCGAAGGCCATTACTCCGATGGGGAAGCGGTAATGGTTGTGAAAACAGACCTTAATCATCCCAATCCAGCCATAAGAGATTGGATAGCGTTTAGGATAATAACGGATGTTGAGCATCCAAGAACAGGCTCAAAATACTCAGTTTATCCTCTTATGAACATCGCTGTGGCAGTGGATGACCATTATCTTGACCTCACCCATGTGCTCAGAGGGAAGGACCATCTCAACAACACTTACCGGCAGATGTACATATACGACTACTTCGGATGGAAAAAACCTGTTTACATACATTACGGATGGGTTATGATAAAAGATGCGATTCTCAAAACCTCAATAATAAAAGAGGGAATACGCAGCGGAAAATACAGCGGATGGGACGATGTTAGGTTGGCTACAATAAGAGCTTTGGCTAAAAGGGGCATAAGACCCGAAGCGATAAGAAAATACTGGATTAATGTCGGACTTAAAGAGGTGGATATAGAATTTTCCTGGGATATTTTGTATTCCTACAACAGAGAGATAATTGACCCTATTGCAAAGAGATATTTCTTCGTATGGGAACCTGTGGAATTCGTTTACAGAGGCCCGGAGATTTCGTGCAGCGCACCTTACCATCCGAGCAGAAGAGAGATGGGTTATAGAGAATATACAATAAAGGATGGAGATAAAATATACCTTACCAAGGATGATGTTGAAAAGGTCGGCCAAAAAATATTCCGCTTGAAGGACCTTTGCAACGCGAGAATTGAAGGAAATGAGATAATTTACGAAGGAAACGATTTGAAAAAAATCAAGGAAATTGGCGGAAAAATCATACACTGGGTTCCGCCGCAAAAACTGGATTGCCGCGTTTATATGCCCGATGGTAAGGTAATGAAAGGTTTCGTGGAAAAACTTATTGAGAATGAAGTTGATGGAAACACTGTGCAATTTGAAAGATTTGGATTTGCAAGGATAGAAAAATCAGAGGGAAAAATAATTGGATATTATACGCACAGGTAAAAATTATGTTGAAGAAATACTGATAAATGTCGGGAATTTTCTCAGAAGAATTACATCCCCAACGGCCTTAACCCATCTGTAAGGAACAAGAACCGCAACACCATCCTCTACGAGGAGAGGATTCGTTTTTCCAATATAAAGACCATAAACGCTCTGATCATCGGTATCCACTACCACATCTTCCACCGTTCCGAGCAAATAACCCTTATCCGTATATACTTCTAGACCTATCAGTTCAGTTACTTCGGTCATCATGGTGAATCCCCATACCGTTATTGGCGATGAATTATATAAAACTTATGGGAGATGGCAGTTCGGAAGGTTTATTAAGATTGAATATATTTTTAATATATGCGTTTCGCAGCAGTTAGCAGTAGCGTTATGTTTGAGCATAAACCGAAATACTGGCATCCAGAGAATCCCGAAAGGCTTAAGATAGTTCTGGAAGTTCTAAAAGAATTGGATTTACCTATCCTTGAAGCCAAACCCATAAGGAAGGAAGAACTGTATTCAATACATACAATGGATTATGTGGAAAAGGTTGAAAGTTACTGCAAAAAAGGCTTGGATATTGACGCCGATACATATACATCCGAGGGAACATTTGAAGCGGCATTGACTGCAGTGGGCGCGTTAATTCCATATATAGACGATTACGATATCCTTTTCGCAGCCATAAGACCGCCGGGCCATCACGCTGGAAAAAAGGGCAAAGCTATGCTTGCGCCTACCAATGGTTTTTGCATATTCAACAACGCCGCATTTTTGGCGAAAAAACTTCTGGAAAGATATGATAAGGTCGGTATTTTTGATTTTGATTTGCATCATGGTAACGGAACTCAAGAAATTTTTTATTACGAACCCAAAGTGATACACTGCGATATTCATCAGCACTACGCCACCATATATCCAGGAAGCGGCACACCGGAGCAGGATGGAGGAGGAAAGGCAAAGGGGACAAAAATTAATATCAATTTAGAGCCGGGGAGTGGAGATGAGGAATATATGGATGCCGTAGATTTTTGTATGGAGAAGTTGAGCGGATGCGATGTGGTTGTTGTATCTGCGGGATTTGACGCTTATTTTCGAGACGGAATGTCATCTTTGAAAATAACCAAAAAAACCTACGAATACATTGGAAAAACTCTTAGAAAAAATTTTGATAAAATATACATTGTGTTGGAAGGCGGATATACGGAAGGGCTCAGGAAAGCACTCCCATCTTTTCTAAAAGGATTACTCGGAAAATCATGATATTTTCATTCCCAACTTCTCTGCCCATACCTTAATGAAGTATTCTAGCGAACGGTCATAGGTTCTCTCCGCATCTTTTGGGAACAGGCATCCAGGCAACTCGCGATGCGACCAGTGGTATCTGAGGCACTCGCAGCACATCCCTTTTCTGCCGCATGGCTCGTATGTGCAGGTGCAATTTTTAAGATTTTTATTTTTGTTTATGCAGGTCATGATTTGCGAATATATTATCTGATATTTAAAGTTTAAAATATTAGAAACCTTTATTATCTTCACATTCAATTCCCCTTCGTGAATGTAACGGAACTTATTCAAAGTGTGCTTACACCCGTGGCCCTGATATCCGGTACGGGTCTGATAACCCTTACCATACAAAATAGATACGGAAGAGTTATAGATAGGCTCAGACAGTTCAGCAGGGAATTGGCGGAGATTGGGGAACGCTCACCCAAAAGAAAGGAGATTGTGAAGGCGCAGATGAACATATTGATAAAGAGGGGTGCTTTATTACGAAATGCTTTGTTTTCGCTTTATTTTACAATTTTTCTGACTGTTGCAAGTTCAATATTCGTTTTGATATCTTCCCTAGCAACAGCTCTGCTCACGCTTTCTTTAATTTTCTTTGCCTCCGCATTATTTTCCCTTATGGTCGGAATGGTGGTGGTACTGTACGAGGTATTCATATCCTATTCGGCCGCGAGAAATGAGGCATTGCAAACGATAAGTATGTGAATATCTTGCACAATAAATTTTTTAGTGAATAACCTTTCCCATATTTTATGAGATGGAAGGTGCTGGTTACCCGCAGAATACCTTCGCTTGAACTCCTTGAGAAGTACGCGGATATTGAGATTCTGCGCGAAGAAGGGATTCCGTCAAAGCAGGAGATAATTGAAAAAATAGGGGACAAGGATGCTTTAATATGCCTTCTCACAGACAAGATAGATAAGGAGGTAATTGATAACGCGAAGAATCTGAAAGTGATTGGAAACTACGCTGTGGGTGTGGATAACATAGATGTGGATTACGCCACGCAGAAAGGAATAGTTGTTCTCAATACTCCTGATGTTTTAACCAACGCAGTTGCGGAGTTAACTTGGGCTCTGATTTTATCCGCCGCCAGAAGGATAGTTGAAGGTCACAAAATGGTTGAAAGAGGAGAATTTCACGGCTGGTCGCCGAATCTACTTCTCGGTATTGAGTTGAAGGGTAAAACTCTCGGAGTCGTGGGCTTCGGCAGGATTGGGAGAGAGGTGGCGAGAAAAGCGAGGGGTTTTGGAATGAGGGTAATATACTACTCAAGAAGCAGAAAGGAAGCCTACGAAAATATGCTAAATGCGGAGTTCAGACCTCTTGAAAAACTCATGGAAGAGGCGGATGTAATAACAATACACACACCCCTAACTAAAGAAACATATCATTTAATAGGAAGGGATGAGCTGGCTAAGATGAAGAAGAATGCGATACTGGTTAATGTTGCGAGGGGCGGCGTTGTGGATGAGGAATCGCTCATACAATTCCTCAAAGAAAAAAGGATATTCTATGCGGCACTTGATGTTTATGAGAACGAGCCGAATGTTAAAGAAGATTTGAAAAATCTTGAAAATGTTGTTCTCGCTCCTCATATAGGGAGTGCGACATTTGAGACGAGGAGGGCGATGGGAGAGTTGGTGGTAAGAGGTATAATTGATTTAATGAACGGGAAAATACCCGAAAACATAGTAAATCCGTCTGTAGTTAACGCTGAGAGGAAGAGGATAACCGCGTTGGTTCTAGCCGGAGGATACGCTAGACGTCTCGCCCCAATCAGCGATTTCATAGCGAAACCTCTTCTGCCAATAAACGGCAAACCACTGCTTAATAGAATAGTTGATATGCTTAAAATAAAAGGAGTTGAAAGGATAGTGATTACCACCAATAAGAAATACGAGGATCAGTTTAGATATTGGATGGATACGATGTACTCTTTCGGATTTGATAGGCCTATGGAACTAATAATAGAGCCCACGACGAGGGAAGAGGAGAAGTTCGGCGCGATAAAGGGAATAAATTACGCCATAGAAAAGGCAAATATAAACACAGATTTGATAATTGTTGCTGGGGACAATGTTATGGAGATTGATATGGAAGATTTCGTTAAAAAATCCGAAAATAAGTTCACCGTGGCCCTCTACGATTTAAAAGATTTGGAGGAAGCGAAGAGGTTCGGAGTAGTGAAAATTAACGAAGAGGGAAAAATAGTGGATTTTGAGGAAAAACCTCCGCAGCCGAAAAGCACATTGATATGTGCGGGTTGCTACTTCGTCCCTCGCAACATGCTTGGATTGTTTGAGGAATACATCAAAGAGGGGAACAATCCTGACAGTCCGGGATACTTCGTGCAGTGGCTCTATCGCAAAAAAGAAGTATATGGTTATGTTATAGGTGGTGTGTGGATGGACATTGGAACAATAAAATCGTACGAAGAAGCACTAAAAACCCTGAAAGGGAGGTGGTGAATTGAAGGTAATAGGAGGTAGTGCATCCAGAAAACTATCAAAAAATATAGCGAAGGAATTGGGTTGCGATTATGTGGAGGCGGAGGTCAAAACTTTTCCCGACGGAGAGAAGTATGTGAGGATTCCCGAGAAGGTTGAAAACGAAGTTGTGGTGGTTGTTCAAACAACATATCCCAACGAAAACTTAATTGAGATGCTATTGCTGCTTGACTCCGCGAGGAGATGGGGAGCAAAAAGGATAATTGGAGTTATACCCTATTTCTCATATGCACGACAGGATAAAATTTTCAAAGAGGGTGAAGCCGTGAGCGCGGAAATCCTCGCAAAAATATTTTCCATGCATATGGATTTCTTTGCCACTGTGGATATTCACAATCCAGAAATACTGCGATGGATGAACATTCCTGCTGAGAATGTTTACGCCACGGAACCACTGAGCGAATACCTGAACAGATACAATATAGATGTGGTTATCTCTCCCGATAAAGGCTCGGTTGAAAGGGGAAGACGGGTTGCGGAGAAGCTAGGCGCGGAATGGGATTACTTGGAAAAGAAGAGGATAGATGGAATGAACGTTGAGATAAAACCCAGAAAATTGGATGTGGAAGGAAAAAGGGTAGCAATAGTTGATGATATAATTTCCACCGGTGGCACGATAGTTGAGAGTTCAAAGCAACTCAAGGCGCAGGGTGCGGAATTTGTTGTGGCTGGCTGCGTGCATGGGGTATTTGCAGCCAACGCCATAGAGAGAATGGTTCCTTATGTGAAGGATGTCTTTTGCTCAGATACCATAGAGAGGGAGCAGAGTAAATATAGTGTGGCAAAACCAATCGCCCTCACGATCCAGAGGTGGTTATGATGCCTCAGATAAAGCAATGCGAAATCCATGGGTACTTTAGGGGAGATAGGTGTCCAATATGCGGTGCGGATGGCAAATTTTTGCTGAACGACTGGGAACTGGAAGCCCTCAGCAGAATGCTGAGCGGAATACTCCGCCACTTCCCTTACAAATTCCGCGTAAACATAGACCCCATGGGATGGGCGGATATATACGACATAGTCAACGGAATAAAGAGAAAGCATCGCAGATTCTGGTGGCTTCGCCGTCATCACATAGAGGCCATAGCCCTCACAGACCCTAAGGGCAGATTCCAGGTGGATTTGGAGAAAAAGAAAATAAGAGCCACTTATGGACATACTATTCCCGTGGATTTGTCCGACCTTCCAACGGATGATATACCTGAGGTTCTCTACTATCCTGCATCCAGAGAGGAGGCAAATATACTGCTGGAGAGCGGTCTAAAACCCACGGACAGAAGATGGGTTCATTTGAGTTTCAGTTACGAAGATGCTTACATAGCGGGAAGACATAGAATGGACGATGTCGTCGTGCTTGCTGTGAAAACCAAATGCTGCGAGGATAAGGGAATCAAAATACATCGCGCTGCCAAAACCATATTCATAACAACGGAGGTCCCTCCTGAATGTCTTGAAATGCCTGAGCAGAGGGAAGTTGAACTTAGCGAAGAGGAACTGAAAGCCATAGAGATGGAGAGGAAGAGGAAAGAAAAGAAGAAGCAGAAAAAGATGAGGAGGAAAAAGAAGAATGAAAATACTGATATGGAGCGTGGCGGAAGCGTGCAATCTGAGGTGCAAGGGATGTAACGCCTGGCAAAAAAGGAATTTCTTTGATATATCCAATCTAAATTCTTTTGTGGATGAACTGAAGAAAAATCGTGTAAAGATAGTCAGCGTAACTGGAGGAGAACCCACTCTGCATCCTAATATAATTGAAATTGTGAAAAAATTGAAGGACAACGGATTCTGGGTACACATAGCAACAAACGGCACTATGCCCCAGAGAATAAAAAAAATCCTTCCGTACATAGATGCTGCAACGGTATCGCTTGATAGCGATAGAAAAGAAGAGCATAATGAGTATAGAGGAGTGGACATATACGATAGAGTTATTGAAAGCATAAAACTTCTCAGAGGTAAAGTAAAGGTTCTTACAGCGAATATGCTCGCTACCGGATTCAATTATAATCGTGTCGGAGAAATCGCAAAATTTTTCAACGAAAATTTGAAAGTTCCCATAAGTATGTGCTATCCCGAATTTGACGGATATGTTTACGAGCCCCTTGATGTTACGAAAGAAGAGGTTATGGAAGCATTTAAGTACGCCTATGAAAACTACAACAAACATGTGTTTGGAAATTTGAGAACTTATTACGGAGAGGTTGTGAAGTATCTCAAAGGAGAGAAAACATACCCGTGCCGTGCGGGCAAAGTGGTTTTTTACGCTGATTACGAGGGAAATGTAAAGCCCTGCTTTATGAAGGATGTTATTCTCAATAGCGATGGCCAAAAGTGGAAAGATTATGAAAATAAATGCAACGATTGTATGATTGAGTGCTTTCGCGAACCTTCCATACCCAAGAATTTTGAGAAAGCCATGCTTATATATAAAATATGGAAATTCACGCACAGGAGGTGATTTTGATGAAAATAATATACACGACTTTTCCAAGCGAGAAAGATGCTAAGGAAATAGCAAAAAAGCTGGTTGAGGAAAAACTAATCGCTTGCGCGAACATATTTCCAATAAAGTCCTTTTACTACTGGGAAAATTCACTGCAGGAAGATGAAGAATACGCCGCCATACTGAAAACCAAAGAAAGCGTTGTGAACAAGGCTGTGAAGAGATTAAAGGAAATCCATCCTTATACGGCGCCGGCAGTAATAGTTTTCTCCGCAGAATTGAAAAGTGAAAATTACGCGAAATGGATGGATGAGGTGGTAAGGACTGATTGAATTTATTCTTCCGTTCCTTCTTGCATTTTTAATAGGGATAGTGGCAGCAATATTGGGGGTAGGTGGCGGCTTTCTATATGTTCCCACACTCATGCTAATCTTCTCTCTCCAGCCCAACGAAGCGGTGGGAACGAGTTTGGCCGTGGTCATATTCACATCGCTCTCCGCATCAACCAGATACGCAAAGCAGAAAAGAATATTCTACAAAAGTGGCATAATCGTTATGATTCCGGCGATGATTTTCTCGGCCATAGGGGCGTATCTCACAGACTACATTCCGAGCAATCTTCTCGCCCTAATATTCGCTGCCGCACTATTTTTGATATCTCTCAAAATGATATTTCCCAGAATTCCTCTAGTGTTTTCACTCAAATTCGGCCCGTATTTCTTGGAGAAGAGAACAGATGCTTTCGAAAAAGAGGTGGAGTTGAAGGCATACTACATTCATCTCATCACTTGGGGTTCCCTCGCTGGACTGGTTGCCGGATTGCTGGGAGTTGGAGGAGGAATAATCAATGTACCCTCCCTAACACTCCTCGGACTCCCGATACATTACGCTGTAGCAACATCATCCTTCATAATTTTTCTCACAGCGGTTTCTGGAAGTTTAATACATTCCAAACTTGGACAGGTAAATATAAACTACGTTATTCCATACGCGATAGGCGCGGTAATAGGCGCTCAAATAGGAGCAAAGCTCGCACCGAAGATTGAATCCGAGAAACTCAGAAAGTATTTCGGAATAGCTATGATTCTCGTTGCTATAAGGATCATCCTCGTAAAGGTGGTGTTCGGATGAATATTGAGTTATTTTTGCAAAATATTATTTCAAAAATGATGGAGAAAATTTCTCCAGAAAATTTGATGAAAAGAAGTAAGCATTTGTGGAAAAAATACATTCCGAAGGAAGTTTCGGTAATAGCGGTGGGAAAATCCTCCGTCCCCATGCTGAGAGGAATTATTGAAGAAGGATACAGAATAAAAAGAGGAATTGTAGTCACCACAAAAGAATTCGGGCATATGGCGAAGAACTTTGAGAACGTTGAAGTTTTTGTATCTTCACATCCTATTCCGAATGAAATTAGTTTGAAGGCGGCGCAGCGCGCCATGGATATTCTCAGAAAAGAGGATTTCGTGCTTTTTCTAATATCCGGAGGCGGGTCCTCCCTAATGGAGTATCCAGCAATAGATTTTGATGAATATATTGGGATAGTCAAAAAAGCGATTTATTCAGGTTTGGACATACACAGATTGAATGCTCTCAGGAGATATCTATCCAGAATAAAAGGAGGGAAGATTCTCAGGGAGGCAAAGAGCAAAGTAATTTCCTTAATTCTTTCCGATGTTCCCGGCAATTATCTTGAGGATATTGCCTCCGGTCTCACATTTTACGAAACGAAAGAATACGATTATGTGAAAAGAATAGCCGAAAGAATAGGTTTAGATTTGGATAAGTATTCTTTACCAAAACCGGTAACTCAGGAAGAATTCAGAAATTTTAAGGTTAGAAATTTCGTAATAGGAGGAATATACTCTTCAACGAAGTCTTTGAAAAAGATATTTTCTCAGATGAACATACCCTGCAGAATACTTGGAAATAGGTTTTGCGGCGAAGCCAAAGAACTGGGAAAATTCGTTGGAAGTCTGAGCCATCTAGCCGGGGAAGTAATTATACTTGGAGGAGAGTGGGAGGTCAGAATAGACGGGCCTTCGGGAATCGGGGGGCCGAACCTTGAACTCGTCCTTTCTTCTTTCCTCACAAAGGATGAAAACAGCGTTATTGTTTCCTTGGGAACGGATGGCGTGGATGGGAACAGTCCTGCGGCTGGCGGATTCGCTTTTGGTAAAAAAGATGTGGAAGAGATTGTTGAATATCTCAATGCACATAATTCCTATGAATTTATGAAAAAAATTGGAGGAACGATAGAAACCGGTCCTACGGGGACCAATCTGGCCGATGTGTGTTTCCTTATTCCATCAAATATTATCAGAAGCGGTATTCCTCTCTGATGACCTTGGCGAGCTGGAATCTTCCGTCTTCAAAAATAATAGTATAATAGGAGAAAGAGTGCTTGGTGTACATCATCTTCTCTATTCCCATGTGTATCTGGTATTCCACGGGACTTACTCTGACCTTTCTGGTCTTTAAAACTCCATCAACCAGATGTTCGTATTCAGTGGGAATTTCCCAACTTGCGACTTCGCTCGTTAATATTGAAGTTACGCCAAGATCCCTGAGCATTTCCAAGAATTCGAATATTGTGGTTCTTCTCTCTATGGGGTCCTCTATGAAATCCAGAACATTTATATTATCCACAACCAACAACTCAGCGTTTTCCGCATTTTCTTTTATTTTTTCTTTTATCGTATCAATCCAGAGCGGAAGAATTTTCTTCTCCTTTTTCCTCATAGTGGCTATGTCCACTATCTTAACAAGGGGGTCAACATCTTCCGGATAAATCCTCATGCTTTCAAGATGTTTTACCAATCTTTCCTTGGTAATATCCGTCGTAATAAAAACGCCGCCCCTCCCGTTCTCCTTTGCGTTGCGATACAGTATGTAATAAGAAAGCGATGTTTTGTATGTGCCTGGAGCACCCTGAATAAGTATCACCGAATTCTTTGGAATACCCCCGTTCAGCTCCCTATCCAGCCTCCAGATGTGAGTGGGAATCCTCTCCATAAAACACCGTAAGAACTATTTCTTAATAAAGTTTTTATCCTATCTCCTCTAACCACTATTATGCGAAAAGTTTTGATTCTCGCTGGTTACGACCCCACAGGCGGAGCAGGAGTAATCAGAGATTTCATAACCATAAGGGATTTTGGATTACATCCTTTTGCTGTGATAACATCTTTAACGGTGCAAAACCCCAAAGGGGTTGTAAAGGTTGTGGAAAGAGAATATGAGGAAATAAAAAATGAAGTTGATTATCTCACAAAAATCTTGGAATTTGATGCAGTAAAAGTGGGAATGCTCTATTCAATTAACGCTGTAAAAGTTCTACAAGACATTTTAAATAAAAATATACCTGTTGTTCTTGATTTCATTCTCAAATCAAAGAATGGTCATCTCTTATTGAAAGAGAATGCCGCAAAAAAAGTAATAGAAGAAATAATTCCAGAGATATATTTTCTTCATGCAAACAGAAAGGAAGCGGAATATTTAACCAAAATGGAAATAAAAACTGCCTACGATGCGGTTGAGGCCGGTATGGACATACTTGACAGAGGATGCAAATATGTTTCTATAACTTCGGGGGATTATAAGGAATTATTTGATGTTCTGGTTGGCAAGGATATCACACTCCTTTACAAAGAAAAGAAGATGAAAAAGAAAATGCACGGGACGGGCTGTATTTTTACATCCGCGATAGCCGCAGGAATAGCAAATGGTAAAAATATAAAAGAATCTTTTAGGGATGCAAGAAAATATGTAAGAAAGAAGATTGAGGAATCCGTGAAAATTTGCGATGAGTGTTACTATTTGCCTATCTAACCCATTATCTCTTCGGCTATTTTCTCGGCTATTGCGAAGAAGGCATCGTTTACATTCTCTCCCGTTTTCGCGCTAGTAATGAAATACTTAAATGCATTGTATTTTTTCGCATACTCTTTCAAATCATTTTCACCAAATTTCTTTTCCTCCAAATCAGCCTTGTTTGCTATGAGAATCAAAGGGACATCGTTCTTCACTATCTCCTTTATTTTGCTCATCCAGAAATCTATGTTTTCTAGAGTATCCCTTCTCGTTATATCACATACACCGATGAGACCTTTAGCTCCATAGAAATATGCATCCTTTATGAGATTGGTGAATTCGTGTTGTCCCACGATATCCCAAATCATCATAACCACATCCACATCCCTTCCGTGCCAGTTTAGTTTCACCGTTTTCTTCGTTACCTTAGTTCCCAGTGTGGTCAAATACTTATCATCAAACATATCGTAGACATATCTTCGTATTAGCGATGTTTTTCCCACGGCTGGGTCACCAAATAGGCAGATTTTGGCCTTTATCATCTCCATTTTAATCCCCTTTCCAACCATAGGAGAATGATTTATTTTTATTTTTCGTTTGGTCAGGCAAGCATCGCTATTTTTTTATATATCTCTTCCATAGGGAATAGTATGGTAAATGGAGAGAGCGTGTGGGTAAGAAAAAAAGTGATACTTCTCGGAGACCTTGCCGTGGGCAAAACTTCATTGGCTAGAAGGTATGTTTACAACATCTTTGATGATAAATATATAAGCACGATAGGTGTTAATGTTTCAAAAAGAATAGAGAATGTTCGCTATGGAGATAAGGAATATTCTGTGACTATGATGGTTTGGGATGTTTTTGGCGAGAAAGGCTATCAAAGTACTCACAGAAGATTTGTGGAAGGAGCGGATGCTGGCATACTCGTCTTTGATGTTACGCGTCCGGAAACTTTTCAGAGTTTATGGGAGTACTGGGTTCCCCTGCTGTACAAAGTAACTGGTATGGGAATGGTTATGATAGGGAATAAAATAGATTTAGGCATGAAAATTGATGAAGATGAAATAGCTGAGTACTCTAAGAGATATGGGGTTCCCTATTTTCTGACAAGTGCAAAAACGGGAACGGGGGTGGAATATGCGTTTCATGAAGCAGCACTTCTGGCCATTTCCATTGGAAAGGTTTCGGTGGACAGGAAGGGAGAGGGGGTGTATCCCTCCACGCGGGGCATACTTGACCATATTATGGGTGAGTTCATAATGGGAATGGAAGATGTTAATGAAGCTTCTCTTATATTTAAAGAACTTCTTGAGAAATACAATCTCAAACTCGGAGATAGTCCCACTATGACCGAAATGGAGGACATAGTTAACGATTTGTACGATATAGAAAAGGCTATGGTGGGCGAGGAAGAAGCAGAGAGAAAGAAAACTAGGAGAATAGCCATTTTGAACATATACAGAAGGCTGAAGGAAGGAGTATGAGTATAGAGGAGGAAATAAGAAGAATAGAGGAAGAAATACGGAGAACGCAGTACAATAAGGCTACAGAGCACCATATTGGAAGATTGAAGGCAAAACTTGCCCGTTTGAAACAAGAACTTCAGAAGAGGAAAAAAGTGGGGGGGAGGGTGGAAGGGATAAAGAAAAGTGGTGATGCCTCAGTCGCTATAACGGGGCCACCGTTCACCGGAAAGAGCACACTGGTTAAAGTTTTGACCGGAGTAGAGGAAGAAGCCTCATCCTATAAACCACCGAAGGCCGTTCCAGCGATGTTGAAATATAAGGGGGCAGAGATACAACTGATAGATCTTCCGGGAATTACGAAAAATTCTCTGCGGGGAAAGTTAAGAGAGGTATATCAGGTTCTTAGATGGGTGGATCTAATAGTTGTGGTTGTTGACCCCTACACACAGGATATGGAAAAAGAAGTTCTGAACGAGATAAGAGAAATAGGTGTTAGACCCGGCGAAAATGAGCCGGATATATACCTGGAAGAAAAATCCAGCGGAGGCATAGTGATAAGAAGTACCGTGGAGCAGGAACTGGAGGAAGCCACTATAAGGAAAATTCTGAGAGAGTTTGGAGTTATAAATGGAGAGATCATTCTCAGGGAAAAGGTGACGATAGATAGGTTGATAGATTTTCTCGCTGGTAATAGAGTATATGTCCCCTACATAACCATTATGAATAAGGCGGATGAAGGTGGTGATCACAATTTCAAAATATCCGCGCTCCAAGGAATAAACATAGAGGAATTCAAGGAAAAATTGTTCAGAGAATTGAATTTGATAAGGGTATTTCTCAAGCCTCCGGGAAAGGAAGCAGATATGGAGAATCCAATGATACTCCGTGCTGGAAATACGGTGGAAGATCTGTGCAAAAGGTTACACAGAAATTTCATAAAAAATTTCAGATATGCGCAGGTTTGGGGAAAAAGCGTTAAGTTTCCAGGACAGAGGGTAGGTCTATCCCACACTCTTCAGGATGGAGACATAGTGAGCATAGTTGTGAGGAGATGATTCATACCTCCCCAGAAACAACAGCCAGAAGGGATACGGCTATGTTTTCCAAAGTCGGATGGATATCTACGGAGAATCTTCTCTCAAACTCTCTGGTCAATTCCATGTAGAACAGGAGAAAAGTCTCATCGGACATATCGTCAAGTTTTTCCATAATAGTCAGCAGGGCCTGCAATAAACCTTCGTTTCTTCTTCTGGGCGCGTTTCTCTCTATACTAACTTCTCCGTTATCTTGCGGAAGATAATCATAACCGTTCTCGCGCATTACCTTCTCGGCAATTTTTCTTACATCCAAACTCATACCACATCACCTCTGTCTTATTTTTGTCAGACAGATATCGGACTGAGAGTATATAAAGGTTTTTGAGCAACTGAAAAATTGTGCAAAAAGCCCTCGCTAAACTCTATATACCAAGAACGATAACCATCTGGTGTGAAAGTTAGTAGGATTCCGGTTGGATGTCCGCAGGTAGATGAGATGCTAAGCGGCGGGATAGAGTGCGGAATAATAACTGAAATTTACGGTGAAGGGGGTTCTGGTAAAACAAATTTTTGTCTTATGTTGGCGAAATCTGCGGTGAGTATGGGGGGCAAGGTTATTTATATAGATACAGAGGGCGTATCTCCCGAAAGGATGTCTCAGATTTTTGGTGAAAAAGAAAATTTGACGAGAAACATTTATTTCAGGAGACCGAAAAGTTTCAGTGAGCAGTACGAAGCGGTAATTCAATCCAGTAAAATAATTGATGAATTGGGGGCATCGGTAATTATTGTGGATTCACTAACGCAATTCTACAGGATGGAGCGCGGAATGATGGATGAAGATGAGAGGGGAATACTTTCCGCCATGCTTAACATACTTATGCTTTTGGCAAGAGAGAAAAATATCTGCGTTCTCGTCACCAATCAGGTCTATACTGATAAAGATGGAGAGATAAAGCCCATAGGCGGCCATGCTCTAAGCCACGCCGCCAAAACTATAATATGGCTGAGAAAACTTCACGGTAATTTGAGGGAAGCGGTACTAATTAAACACCGCTCCCTTCCGCAGGATCTGCGGGCGAGGTTTCAGTTGACCGATAGGGGAATGGAGTGAAAAATGGCTCATCATTAACCGCAAATATTATATGCATCAACCCCATTTATGTAACAGGTGTGGGCCATGCCCAAAGAAGATTTACTGAAAGAGTTTGAGGAAATAACGAAAATTGCAGAAAAACCAAAACCCGCGCCAAAGGAGGGGAAGAAAGCAGAGGTAAAGGAGGAAATAAAAAAAGAGGAAAAGAAGCATGAAGAAAAGCCCAAGCCTGCAAAGGAGAAAAAGAAAGAGGAGGAAAAGCCCGCAAAAGAGGGGGAGAAGGAGGAAAAGAGGGAAGAAAAAGTGGAGGAGGAAATTGAGGAAGAGGAAGAAGAGGAGAAAGAAAAGTCGCTGAAGTACATTGGTTGCTTGCTCCTTATTCTTGGAATAATAATCTATATTTACGCGTTTTATGCCCGTATAGTTCTACACATGAGAATACTGTACTGGTCAGGGTGGATTGCGCTGGCCGGTGCGGGTCTATTTGCTATTGGAGGAGGACTTGTTTCCAAATACAGGAGGAGGTAAGTATGTATATAACTTGGCATGGCCATGCGTGCTTTGAGTTGGGAAACGAAATAAAGATACTTTTTGATCCCCACGACGGAAAATCCATAGGTTTAAAACCACCGATCGCTACGCCCGATATTGTTCTCGTCTCTCACCAACATTTTGACCATAATGCTATCAGAGCCATACACGGAAAGTTCAAGGTCTATGATCATGTAGGGGAGTGGAGAGAGGGAGATGTGGAGATTAAGGGGGTAAAGGCCTATCACGATGAGTTCGGCGGAAGGAGAAGAGGAGAAATAGTTATGTTCAGGGTGAGCATGGAGGGTGTGAATTTTCTGCATACCGGGGATTTGGGACATATACTTCCCGATTCGCTGATAGCGGAAGTGGAACCCGTGGATATCCTCTTCATACCGGTTGGTGGTGTCTTCACAGTTGATGCTAAAAAAGCATATAGAATAGTTGAGAAATTGGAACCGAAAGTGGTTATTCCCATGCACTACAGGGTTGGGGGACTAACGCTGAGCATAAATACTGTTGAACCTTTCTTGGCAATGTTTCCGGAAGAGGATGTTATGCATGTGGGGAAGAGCATAGAGTTTGAAAAAGAGGATTTGCCCGAAAAACTCTCGGTTTGGGTTTTCTCCCTTGATTGATTTAATATAGGCGCAATGCCTCCTCTATCCTTCCCATTTCTATCGGAGTGGTTTTCTCTCCCACAACAGCACCTTTTGAATTGGCGACTATGCACGAACCAACATACGGACTTCCGAAGTTGGCGGTTCCAACATAAACCTCAACATGGAATATTTCTTCAAGTTCCTTTGCCTCTTCCTCGCTCACATTGGGGTGGACGAGCATACCTCTGTTCGTTAGAACGGCGGCCGAGCCAACGGTTGGTATTCCGCCAATTCTTCCGCGCACAACTTCCACACCTAAAACATCCTCTATAAGTTTTTCGGTTTTTCTGTCAAACTCCTCGTGAATCATAGCCGCCCGGTCGTTTGCTATTATATCGTTTCCCACAGCATTAATTTCATCGGCCACGAAAAGCACATTGTAATCGTTGAATAAGAAAGATACATCCTCCTCGCTGGCGAAATCAGTAATTACCGCGCCCGTAGAGTTAAGAACCATAAGAGAGCCCACAAGCGGGGATGAACCTAGAAGGGTACGGTGAACCTCAACTTCAAGTGTTTTTTCAATAACTTTGGCAACATCTTCCGGTGCTATCTGCGTAAGTACCGCTATTTCATCGTTGGCCGCACAGTAAACTCCTATAAAATCGCTTCCCTGTATACTCACTTTCCTTATCATGGTGATCCCGCCGAGGTAGGCAAACTGAACGATACGGATTTTACCAGAGATGCGAATTTGGATAGCAGTGCCTTCTTCTTAGGACTTTGTATTAGTGCGACCTCCAGAACATCCTGCAGATTATCCACGGGAATGATCTCTATCTTATCCCTATCTTCCTCCTCAAGAATAACATCCTGCAAATTGGCGCGAGGTATTATAACTTTTTTGAACCCTGCCTCTATTGCCGCCTCTATTTTAGCAGTTACTCCGCCAACGGGCAAAACATTGCCCCTTATGCTGAGAGAACCTGTCATGGCTACGCTCTGATCCACCGGTATATTCTCCAAAGCGGATATCACTGCTGTTGCGACGGATATGCTCGCAGAATCCCCTTCCACCCCCTCGTAAGTTCCGACGAACTGTATGTGTATATCGTAATTTGATATGTCCGCTCCCGTGTATTTTTTGATTAATGCGGATACATTCTGCACGGCTTCTTTCGCAATTTCACCCAACTTTCCTGTGGCTATCACCTTCCCCTCGTTTTTTGCCTGTGCAGGCGTAACCTCAGCCACTATTGGCAAAACTATGCCCGAATACTCTGCCATTCCCGTATTTGCGCTGTATACCGCAAGACCGTTCACCATGCCTACCGCATAACCCTCGTTCAGAAAAGTTTTGTACTCCTTTTTCTCCTCTATATATCTGTCCGCAATCTGCTGCTCTAATGGGCGGGCTAAACTCTTCGCCCTGATAACATGTTCCGCTCTGACCAGTTTTGCTCCCTCCTCCCTCGCTATATCTCCCGCAACTCGTATAAGACCTCCCAATTCTCTAAGCCGTAAGGTGAGTTTGCCCTTTCGGCCGGCTCTTCTCTGCGCCTCTTTTATTATCTCCGCAATCGCGTCCTTAGCAAAATGTGGAATCTTTCCATCCTTCTTCACTTCTTGGGCTATGAACCTTATGAGTTTTCTCCTGTTCTCATCGGTATCATCCATAACTGTGTTCATGTACACCTCGTAGCCGTATCCCCTTATCCTAGAGCGCAGAGCGGGATGCATGCCCTGTATGGCATCAAGATTTCCAGAAGCAACGAGTATAAAATCACAGGGCACAGGCTCGGTCTGAACCATAGCTCCCGCGGAACGCTCGCTCTGCCCAACAATGGGAAATTTCTTCTCCTGCATAGCAGTTAAAAGAGCCTGCTGACTCTCAATCCTCAAAAGATTTATCTCGTCAATGAACAAAACTCCTTTGTGCGCTTTGTGTATTGCGCCGGCCTCCACCCTCTGATGCGGGGGAGTTTCCAGACCGCCCGATTGAAAGGGGTCATGGCGCACATCACCGAGCAAAGCGCCCGCGTGGGCGCCGGTAGCATCAATGAAAGGTGGCTTCTCGCCGGGGCGGTGTGAAACGAGAATTTTAGGAACCATGTACTTTTCCTCTTTGGGGGCGCCCATGCTGAACGCTATGTAAAGAAACGCCACCGCCATAAAGGACAGGAAGAGCGCACTTGCATCCTGTGTGTATATGGTGGCTATTATACCTATGCCCACTATCATGAGGAGTAAGAGAATTATTCCGTTTTTTCTCTCCATTTTCTTTCTTTCGGCCATTTGTTTGTAATGTTCCACTATTTCCTTTCCCTTTCCGGCGGGAACAGTCTTCACCTTCGGTCTGTTGGGGTCATCTTCGTTGTGAAATACGAGAATATCTTCAAGTTCCTCGGGAGGCAGGAAATCAACCATTGATTGGGCGAGCATGGACTTTCCGGTGCCTGGGTCCCCTATCAAAATAACATGTCTTCTCTGAAGGGCCGCTTTTTTAACGACCTCAACGGCTTCATCTTGACCGATAACCTGATCTATTAACTTCTCCGGAACCTTAACTTCCGCGGTACTCTCTATGTCCACCTTCTTTATCCACTCATCTACATCCTCAAGCACGGATAGCGATAGTTGGGGAAGTAAATAAATTTTTGCCATTGGGATTAGTCAGATGAACCAGTGGGGTAAGTATAAAATCTCGGTTCTTTCAACCCTTTTTATTCCAAAGTTTTTCTCGGTGAACACCAACGCCCGTTTTGGTTTATAGGTTTTAAGAAAACTCAAAAATCCTCTCTCAATGTCTCTAAAAGATTTTACTTCAATTGGTATAATTTCATCATTATATAACAAAATAAAATCTATTTCTGCTTTCCCCGTGGTGCGCCAGTATTTGATATCGCCAAATTTCTTAATTTCGTTGTATATGAAATTCTCTAGTAGGTTTCCTTTATCTGTCCGTTTTTCTATGGAGTTGAAATTACCTAATATGGCGTTTCTCAATCCAGAGTCAACAAAGTAAAATTTCCGAGTTTTTTTTAATTCGGTAACGAGATTTCTATGAAATGGATTTACAGTACTAATGACATAAGTGTTAACTAATATGTTAAGATAATTATCCAAAGTTTTGTAATCAATTCCGAGGTCTTTGCTCACTTTTGAAAGTTCAAGTAAGCAACCGTTCGTGAAACTTAGATATTTCAAAAATGCCCTGAATTTTTCAAGATGTCTTATGTTGAAAAAAAAGAAAACATCCTTTTCTAAATATGTCCTATAAATATTTTTTAGAAGCTGTTTTTTAATGTCAGGATCATCTTCTTTAACAATTGCTGGGAAACCACCAAAGATAACATATTCTTCAAGAAGATCTTTAAAATCTCGTATAAAGGAAATATCTTTTTCGGATATACTTATTTTCTCACCTTTTACGAAATCTATGACAGTATTTTGATAATCTTTAAAAATACTATGAAGACTTTTATCTTTCCACAGTATAAATTCTTCAAAATTGAGTGGAAAAAGTTCAAAATATACTGCCCTACCAACAAGATACTTTCCAATTTGAACTTTTACATCAAAAGATCCGGATCCAGTAGCAAATATCTTCAAATTTGGATACATATCAAAAATTAGTTTTATTATTTTTCCTACATTTTTAGAGTACTGAGCCTCATCTATAAACAGAAACTTCTTATCACCAAATCTTTTAATAAATAATTTAGGGTTATTTTCAAAAACTGTCAAAATTTCATCATCTTCAAGAGTAACATAGTTTCCGTTAAGTTTCTCATTCAAATGCAAAAAGAGCGTAGTTTTTCCTGACTGTCTAGGTCCTTTTATTAATACAACTTCTCTTCGGTTAATCCATTGCTCCAAATCTTCTTCTATAATTCTTGGATAATACTCCATAAATAATAGGATTATTTCAACATATATAAAGTTTTGCATCAAAGGTCTATTACTTTGTCTCAATAAACAAACTTTATTATTCTTTCAGCGAATTCCCCTCCAATGACCGAGAGGTATGATGAGGTATCCAGCGGTATAGTGCTGTTTCGCAGAGAAAACGGGGATGTGCTTTTCCTTCTTCTCCATTACCCGGCGGGACACTGGGATTTTCCCAAGGGACATGTGGAGAAGGGAGAAAACGAGATAGAAGCGGCCAAAAGGGAACTTCAGGAAGAGACAGGAATAGACGATGTTCAAATACTCTTCGGTTTCAGGGAGCCCATTGATTACTATTACAGAACGAAGTCGGGCAGGATATCACACAAGCAGGTCATATACTTCGTGGGCGAGACGAGAAAGAAGGATGTGAGGCTATCATATGAACATAAAGGTTATGAATGGTTACCTTACGAAAAGGCGCTGGAGAGAATAACATACGATAATTCCCGAAAAGTTCTGGTGAAGGCGAAGATTTTTCTTGAGAGGATGGGAATAATCAAACCCAAGTGAGCCTCTCTACCTTTCTTTCCTTTTTGGTTTTCTTTTTCCATTCTTTGTAATGTTCTTTGCACAAATGCACTTTACCCCCTTTTCCCGGCTTTAACTTAAACACTTTTTCTGCCCTATTCCTTCCTATACTCTTCACGGCGGGACGCTCACAGCCAACAACATCACAGGTTTTATCTGGCATAGTGCGGGGGCGGGGATTTGAACCCCGGAACCCCTACGGGACTGCCCCCTCAAGGCAGCGCCTTTGGCCAGGCTCGACAACCCCCGCTGAAGTGGAAAAATCCAAAGAAGTATTTAAAAATTTTTGCCGAGAAATTGGCTAAGAAAGCAAAAATTTATATTTCTCCTGCTTAATGAGTCTCCGTGAATTTGGCAGGAACCATAGCGGAAATGCTCGTATCCGGAGAGATAGAGGGTAGAGAGGAATTGGAGAGGGTCAAGAGGAGATTGGCGAGGAAATTCAAGTGCAAGATGCCGAAGAATTCCGAAATACTTCGCGCAATACCTGAGGATGAGAGGGAGAAATTTAGGGACATTTTAGTCAAAAAGCCATCCCGTACTTTGAGTGGAGTAAGTGTAATCGCCGTTATGACCTCACCCCATCCCTGTCCTCACGGCACCTGTCTATACTGCCCGGGTGGAGTTAAGAAGGGGGTTCCACAATCCTACACGGGAAGGGAACCCGCAAGTATGCGGGCTGCGCAGAACAATTATGATCCATATTTGCAGGTTAAATCCAGATTGGAAGCGCTCCGCGAGATAGGACATCCCACAGATAAGATAGATTTGATAATAATGGGCGGAACCTTTCCTGCGAGGGATAAAAAATATCAGGAATGGTTCGTGAAAAGATGCTTTGATGCCCTGAACGGAATTGAAGGAAAAACGCTTGAAGAGGCACACAGAATAAACGAGACCGCGGAAAATAGATGTATAGGTCTTACTGTGGAAACCCGTCCGGATTATTTCACGGAGGAAGAGGTGGATTTCTCCCTCTATCTCGGGGCAACTAGAGTTGAGTTAGGTGTGCAGATACTGGACGATTATGTTCTTTCCAAGGTTAAGAGGGGGCATGGTGTTAAGGAAGTGGTTGAGGCTACGAGAATAGCAAAAGACGCAGGATTTAAGGTCTGCTACCACATAATGCCCGGTCTTCCTTACAGCAACGAGGCAAATGATTTGGAGAAGTTCAAGATGATATTTGAGGATGAAAGGTTCAGACCCGATATGCTCAAGATTTATCCTACACTAGTTGTGGAAGGAAGCGAACTTTACGATATGTGGAAAGCAGGGGAGTATGAACCCCTTGATGTGGATAAGGCGATAAAACTCGTGGCCGAGATGAAGAGGCATGTGCCCGAATATGTCAGAATACAGAGGGTTCAGAGGGACATACCTTCATACATGATTTCAGCGGGGGTCAAGAAGGGTGATTTGAGAGAGAGGGTCAGGAAGTATATGGAGGAACGCGGCTGGAGATGCAGGTGTATAAGGTGCAGGGAGGTCGGAAGGAGAAATGTAGAGGAGATAAATCCGGAAATTTTGGTTAGAGAGTACCGCGCCTCCGAAGGCAAAGAGATATTCATATCTTATGAGGATGCAAACAGCGACGTAATTGTTGGGTATGTACGCCTAAGATTTCCTTCCGAAAAGGCCCACAGACCTGAGATGAGAGAATCCGCAATAATAAGAGAGATTAAAGTATTCGGTAAGGAAATAAGAATAGGGGAGCGCGGAAACGCTTGGCAGCATAAGGGCGTAGGGAAAAAATTGATGGAGGAAGCAGAACAAATGGCGAAAAATGAGGGCTACGGCAGAATTTTGGTTATAAGCGGTGTAGGGGTAAGAGAATACTTCCGCAAAATGGGCTATTTCCGTCTGGGACCCTATATGGCTAAGAAGATTTGAGGAGTTTCGCTGCAAAGTATATGGATGTCGCCAAAACAGCAAAAATAACTCCCAGGTATGGTAAGGATATGTACGATAAACTAAAAATGGTAATTGTTTGATACGCAGCATAAGATAAAATCCCGATTGTAGGAGGAATAGCCAAAAATACGGGAAATTTGATATTGTGTTTAGCGTAGATTTCCGATAAATATATACTCAGAGGAAAAGGAGCAAAAAATAATTGAAAGAATATATCTGCCCGAGAAAATCCTACCGATACTACCGCCAGAAAAATGGATAAAACCAGCAAATTCTCACTGTTAATGATGAGGAATAGTATGTAGAGGAAAAAGAACAATCCAGCGAAAATTATAGAGAGATTTGTGGAGCCGAAATAAACTGGAATAAGAAATAAGGAAGCTTCAAATACGCCAATGAATCTAAAATATTTTTCTCTATCCATATCTTATCCTCCTGTACAGTGCCAAGGAACTTTCAAGGGGTTTTGAAACATCCCATTCTATCACAGGTATGAATCTTCTGAATCTTTTCACGGTAAATATTCTTTGAATTTTTTGTATTTTTTTGCCCATTGAGTCATCCTCTATCTTTTCGTATGGATTTATAAGTAAAACTCTGTGTCCTCTGGCTATCATTTCCCATAGGATTTCCTCCATTTTTTTATCACGAAGTGCACTAATGAATATTATATAACACCCTCTTGGGAAAAATCTTCGGAGCAGAAAAGATAGATGCTCCGCTTTTATCATACTTCTTCCTCTTTCAATTTCTGAAAGGGCATCCATTATTATGTACGACTGTAATTTCCCGCTCTTGGGATAAATCCAAATTATGCTTTTTCCCACGGCTATCAGCCCAACGCGATTTCTCATTCTCAGCAGAGAAACGCTTAGAGAACACGCTGCCTTTATGAATTTATCAAACAGATTTCCGGCATATCTCAAATCCAGGAAAATCACTATGTTTGCACTTCTTTCGTCATATTTCTCGTTTACCATGGGTTTCTGTAATCTTGCAAAACATTTCCAGTTTATGCTTTTATATGAATCTCCCGAGGAGTATTCTCTTATTTCATAGAATTCCGTACTTTTGCCCTTATACTCCGAGAGTATATCTCCGAAAACTCCCACCGTGGTCTTCGGATTCACAGCCACACTTTTTACCTTCTCTATTTGCGGATATACCTTGATTACCTCTTTTGAAGAAAATGTGAATTCCCTGTAGAATATTCCCAAAAAGTCCGAATATATTATTTTGAAAGGATGAATCGTGTAAATTCCAAAACTGCCGAGTTTAACTTTTTCTCTGATGGTTTTCTTTTTTCCAATAGATTTTTTTATCTCAATGGTTTGGTGAGGAGTAGTTATTTCCTGCACCAATGTGAGTATTCCCCTGAAGTTTCCTTCTATCTCAAAAACAATTTCTATGGAATCTTTTTCAAATAATGTATCTTTGCGAATGATCTCTCTTTTGGCGTTGAGGTCATCCAGCCTGTACAATAATGTGGCCACCGTAAGGTATATCACAAGCGGCAGGGATACAATAATTAAATAAGGATTGTGTGTGAGTATTCCGCCAGATACACATATGATTATTATTCCAAACAGCCCTCCGCCGAATCTGGAGAGCAATCACCTCACCTTCGGCACGGGAACTTCCCTCAGAATATCCTGGATTACATCCTCCGGCCTCACACCCCTTATCCACGGTTCGGGCTTGAGTATTATTCTGTGAGATAGACAGGGTAGAGTTACTTTTTTAACATCATCCGGAAGAACGAAATCCCTTCCATTGATCGCGGCGTAAGCCCTAGCCATCTTGAATATCGCGAGTGAACCACGGGGACTTGCGCCAACTTCAACTTGTCTGTTATTCCTCGTGGAATGCACGATTTTTACAATATATTCCTTAACAGAATCCTCCACGGTAACATTCTCTATCTTTTCCCTGATGTTCAAGAGTTCCCTCTTTTCTATGATTTTGTTTGCGAAGAACATATCCGATTTTCTATCCTCCCTTCGTCTAAGTATTTCTATTTCCTCGCTTATCGTAGGATAACCCATTCTTAATCTTATAAGGAATCTGTCCAACTGCGCCTCAGGCAGGGGATATGTGCCTTCATACTCAATGGGATTCTGAGTGGCAATGACCACAAATGGATCATCGAGTCTGTAAGTTTCTCCTTCCAGAGTAACCTGCAGTTCCTGCATTGCTTCAAGCAAAGCGGATTGCGTTTTGGGCGGCGCCCTGTTTATTTCATCCGCAAGCAGGATATTTGTGAATATCGGCCCTCTATATAACTTAAAATCTCCGGTTTTTCTGTCAAATATGTATGTGCCCGTTATGTCGGCGGGAAGTAAATCGGGAGTGAACTGAACTCTTTTAAAATCGCAGCCCATAGTCTGAGCGATTGTTCGTGCAAGCATGGTTTTTCCCAATCCGGGATTATCTTCAAAAAGTATATGCCCGCCTGACAATATCGCGGAGAGAACCATTTTTATTACTTCTTCCTTGCCCACGATGAATCTGCCAACTTCTTTGATTATCGCGTTTGCAACATCTCGAACATCCTCCATTGTTCTCACATCCTCATGGCTCTCCGTGAAGTATGATAACAACACCTTTTTTATTTTTTTGTTTGAGAGGAGAGGCGGTAAAGAAGACATTAACGAGATTGCCATCTTTTCTTCTGAGCTTTATTTCGCCTTTGTAGTATCCCTCTTTCTCTACAATCTCATAGAAAATTTTTCCGAATTTTTCCCATTCATCTTTTGAGGGATATATCGTTAAGGTGCTTTTTCCTATGAGTTCCTCTGGCTCGTAGCCGAGGAGTTCCCGAATACCTTCGCTCACGAACTCTATTATTCTACCTTCGCCCACGACGAGCAGAACATCGGGATATATGCTTCTCACAAGCGCTTTTATGAATTCTAATTCCTCCATCAGTTTTTTCTCTTTTTGCCTCAACTCCATTTCCATACGATGTTTGTAAAGGGCCATTTGTATGGTGGAGTACAACTCTCTCTCCTCAAGGGGTTTAAGTAAATAGCCGAAAGGTCCTGTTTCACGCGCCTCTTCTATTATCTCATCATCGGAGTATGCTGTGATATAAACTATCGGTATGTCATATTTTTCCCGTATTTTTCTTGCTATACCGATTCCCTCTTTTTTACCCTGTAGGTATATATCCATCAAAACTATGTCTGGGTGCTCTTTCTCTACAATTTCCAGCGCTTTCTCTCCGCTATTTGCAACGAAGACATTGTAGCCCTGTGCCTCCAGAGACATTTTTATGTCCAGAGCCACTATACCTTCATCCTCCACCACAAGCACTTTCGCTTTTTTCATGTTTATCCCTCCGATTTGGCCGGAAATTTAATGAGATATACGGTTCCCTTACCTTTTCTCATGATGATTTCACCATTTAGCTGTTTGACCAGAGATTCCACTATCATCATTCCCATAGAGTTTTCTTTACGCTCCGAAGGCATTCCGATACCTGTATCACCAATTTCCATAATAAAGTTGTCTCCTTCCCTCCACATTTTAATCCATATCTTGCCCTCCTCATTTTCCGGAAATGCATATTTCAGGGAGTTCGTTATCAGTTCATTTATTATGAGGGCGCAGGGTATGGCTTGCGTTATGTTTAGCTTTATATCTTCAATGGAGATAACTGTTTTTATTCTTCTCATGTCCGCACCGCTGGAAGAATATATGTGATAAACAAGACTTTTGATGTAATCTGCGAAATCAATAATCTCCAAATTTTTTGATAGATATAATTTTTCGTGTATAAGCGATATGGTTCTTATTCTTCCCATGCTCTCCTTGAATATCCTTCTTGCTTTTTCATCTTCTATGTTTCTTAGGTTGAGATTCAGTAAACTTATTATTATTTGTAGATTGTTTTTAACTCTGTGGTGAATCTCTTGGAGAAGAAGCTCTTTTTCTCTCAGGGAAGCTTTTAATTTTTCCTCCGTTCTCTCAATCTCCGTTAAGTCATAAATCACATGGATAATTGTTACGATATTTCCATAGTCATCTTTTAAGGGAGTGGAAACAACATCGAACGTTTTTCTCTCTCCACCCACATTCACATGTATCTTAGAGGAGGATTTTTCAGATCCGTTCAATATTTCTTTGAAATTTTTTTCTAAAGAGAGGTAATCTTCCCTGCCGGTAAAGTTGAATAATTCAAGCAACCACTTTCCTCTAACATTACCGGCGGAAAGTTTGATTAATCCTAGGAATTCACTGTTTGCATCAATTACGTGCCCCTTTCTATCGGTTATCACTATTCCAACTCCAGCAATGTTGTAGAGTATTCTATATATATTTTCAATTTCCCTGAATTTCTTTAGTTTTTCGACATATTCTTCTGCAAGTTCATCTCTTTCCATAATCAAAGCTTTATCTTCCTCCGCAATATCTTCTGGAATGTATTTTAACAGTGTTTTGAATTCAGGCGATTTTTCATAAGATGTCTTTATCTTTATATAGCAATCTCTAAAATATTTTTTTGCCAGGTATTCGGAAGATATATGAGAAAACTCATTGATGAGGCTCTCGCTTAAAAACTTTAGAGCATTGCCAACAGCACTTTCTCTCAAATCACTGCTTATTTTCTCCGCATTTTTGATAAGATTTTCTGTGTTTATGTTGCAATCTTTGTTTATGATATCAGGGGAAAAGAGTATAGGGATTTCTATGGATATGGATTTGTACAATCGTTTGATACTCTCTTCAGACATATGTTCTTTTATTATTTTCAGGTACATATTTATAAGAGAGACATACATTTCCATGAATGAAGTATCCTGTAAAGAGGCTATTTTATCGCTTTTAATGAAAAATGGAATATCCTTTCTGTAAACCATATATGTAATCGCTTCCAAATGAGCAAGAAAGAAAAAAACTGTACTCCAGATGATCATATTCAGTATTCCTACCTCCAGTGCATTTTTAATGGAAACACATATCATAAGAGTTATTGGAATGAGAATTGCTATTATGCATGTTGAAATTAGCCTATATTTACATACATTACTTGAAAGAATTTTTACCCTTTTTTGTGCCTTCATAAGAAATGATATATAGTTGGATAAAATAAATATAAAACCGATAATATATGCCATATAATAAAACCATAGTGTTGTATTCAAATTAAATGTATAAATTATAAAAATAAAAATTACATTTCCAAGAAGCAGAAAGAATGCTCCCACTAAAAGAAATAAATCTATTTTTAGTTCTTTCCACATTTTATAGCTATTGAAAATCAGGTAGATAACAGAAAGAGTGGTTATGAACCACGCACTCCAGAGTATATAAATCATCTCAATAATATATCACCTCCTTCTAGCATATTTTTAGGTAAGGAATATTCTACCGTTTTTTTGTTTATTATCCCTATAAATGTAATTCCATTGTTTTTGCAGAAATCCTTCACTCTTCCAACAAATTTATCAAATTTTACTTTGCCCATAGTAAGAATGAGTATATCTAAGCAGTCCATAATTATTACTCCGCAGTTTTCTTGTAATGCTTTTTCAAAAATATTTTTCCATACGAAACTCTCATTTCTCCAATCTTCTACACAGGGATCAATACTCTTTATAAATATGTTCTTATCAGAATAGTCGCAAAGGGGTTTTTCCATAATTTGTTGCATATATTTTGTTACATACATAGTTTTTATACCTAAATCTTTAAATCTTACAAATCTTTCTTTTTCTTTCAACGGACTTTCACTATTGATTATGTAAAGTTTTCCACTACAATAGGTTTCAAGGAATTTTTCTTCAAAACTTTTCATTTTATAAATAATACCAGTTCTGTATAAAAATGTTATATGTTTTTTAATGAATGTGTTTAACCACCGTTTTGCCTCGGCATATCCGGCATCTCTTGCTATATTACTGTATATACTGTTTATTAAGCTCACATATGAGTCCAGATTTATATTTTTGGAAAGAATGCGCGAGATCGCCTCTAACCCATAGGTTATTGAATCAACTATTTCTTTTAGATCATTAATATCATCACCAAATTTTACTTTTATCGCATAATTTTCAGAGATCTCTACTATCTTTTCCAGCCCAAAACCTTCAATTATATATTTTTGGAACTCTATGAATTTATCTCCGATTATGCTTCCAGGAAGAGCGTCATATACTTCACGTAGTATGTTGTGCAATAATTTGGAGATTTCGTCGGTACCTTCAACTTTTATTTTTGTGACGGGTATTAATGCTCCCAACCCTATTAATATAAACGATACGGTCGTTAGAAAACCATCCATAGGTGGGGCATCTGGGCGCATTGTCAGATAAAGATTTGATATTACTGTACCAATAATTGATATGCCCATGTATCCTATGAAGATAAGAGTAACTTTAATCCGCAGAGCGGGATACTTTTTGGCTATGTAAACAAAAGTAATCAATATTGCAACCACATAGAATATAAGATAGCCCATATATATGTATATCCATGGTTTCTTCACAATGTATGTCCATCCAAGGTTTTCTGTCCATGCGAAATCGTAGACATCTCCCACAAGAGCTGTGGTGCCTATAATAACGGATACGAGTACAAGCCACTTCTCCCACGAAATATTTTCCATGAATAGATGAAGCATTGTTAGAAAGAGAAAGGTTATTCCTGTGAGAGAGAAAATATGTACTAAACCAAAAAATATTTCAGACAAATATTCATTGGGAGCGTTTCTGTGTAAAAAGTTGAATACCTGCCACAGAGCCGCAAATATTCCAAAAGCGAAAAAATATTTGGGTGTATGGGATTCCCTACTTTTAATCAAAACATAAATGCTCACTGTAATTGAGATTATTGCCGCCCCAACATACTGGTATGTCCAAGGAAGTATGTGCCAATCACCCATTTCTAATCCTCTATCAGTTCCTCTATAATATCCTTTCGTTCGGGAGGAATTACCTTTGGTGGTTCATATTGGCCGATAGGTGCACCCTTTTTGATTTTTTTCATTGTGTATCGTGCAAACGCACCTTTTTTTAGGTATTTGACCACAATAACTTCTTCTGGTCTTTTTATCCTGAAATATTCAATGTAATTTCTGAAATCTTCGTACATTTTCATAGATTCAAATATTTTTTTTGCTGCCATTTTTTCATCCCAAACCCAACTTTTTTCCATCAGAAACATTATTTTTTCATTTCCATTCACAATCTTAGTAACTGCCCATTTGTCGGTATTAGTCAACCCTGCTTTTTTGAGAACATCCTGCGCCATATTAGCGCTCAACCTTATGTAATTTCTTATATTAATAATCTCTATTTTTCTGCCTTCAAATGTGAATATGGGCATGCCATCATCTCGGAAATCCGCCACGCTAAACAAATCTCCGGTTTTGTGTCTCATAAACATAGCTCCAAAAGGCGAAGCGACAAGTTCGTATCTCACTCCTTTTCTCAGCTCATCAATCTTCCATACATTTTTCTCTCTCTCGTCCATAAACTCCCAGTATCCAGCCCAGAGCAATGGCATGAGTCTATCAGGTTTGCCGGGAGGACTTATCATGACACCACCTGCTTCCGTGGAGCCGTAAAAGTTTGCAGGCGAAACGCCGTACTCCTCTTTTATGAAATCAATATAGAGTTTTACATCAAAACCTCCAGTTATGATTCCCTTAGGTTTAATCAAATCTGAAACTTTTCGCATCTCCCTCTTTTTAAGATTCTCTTTTAAATAGAGAAGGTAAGCTGCAATTTTTGCTATGCGTAACGGAAGTGATTTGTATTGCTCAAAGTAAAGTTTGTGAGGTTCTGTAATCGCTTGGGCAAGCATATGAAGAATTGATGGGAAAGCAAATATTATATCTACTTTCTGTCCTTTTTGTAATGCTTTTGTGATAATTCTAAATTTTTCATCAATGCTTTTTATGTTGTCGGATATTTGAGGTGGCGGAAATATTTTGAGAAAATCGGACAATATATACATCCCGTATCCCGTAGAATAAGGAACTGGGGCGGTGATTGAGAGAATTGTATCTCCCTTTCTCAACAAGGTTTTGCCCCATTCTCGGGCACATGCTATTACTGCAAGCGCCATCAAAGTTCTTCTGGTTATCTTCTCTGCCTCAATTGTGTAAGGAATCCATTTACTTTTACCTGTAGTTCCTGTGGTTTTAATTGGATACGAAAAATCGTATGGCAAATAATCTTTGATTACTTCCTTTACTCTCTCACTTATTCTGGTGTAGTAATCTATCCAAAGTTCCTCCTTTCGTCGTGGATTTTTCGCTATCTCTTTTTCTATGGTTTTTCCAAAATAATCAATTATTTTGTAATCTTCTATCTCCGTTAAAGGAACATCATCAATTTTTTCTATCTTTTTGTCCTTCAAAATATCCTTCGCAGTTTTTGTTTTCATCCATCTTTTCAGTTGTTCTTTGAGCTTATTTTCGTTATATTCTATCTGTTCGCTAAAATCTTTTTCAATGAATCCGCAGTATCTTTTCCACAGATCCTCCCCTTGCATAAGAACATGCCCCCTCACAGAGGAAACTCAATCCTATAAACGGTTCCATCCCTCCTTTCAACATTCATTATTCCATTTAGTTGCTCTACCAAAGTTTTCACCATGGTTAGACCCAAGGTGGCTGGGTTATGCAAATCCACATCTTCCGGAAGACCTGCACCGTTATCTCCTATTTCCATAACGCATATATCTCCAACTTTTCTGATTGTCACCCATATCTTACCGTTTTTATGGTTGGGAAACGCATGCTTGAGGGAATTCGATACGAGTTCTGTTATTATCATTCCGCAAGGTATCGCTTTTCTCATATCCAACTTTATATCGTTTGAATCAACGGAAAAAATTATTTTGTTGGGGTCTTTTTCGTAGGATAAGTAGAGGGATTTCAGTATGCTTCTGATGTAATCACCTATATCTATTTCTAGGGGGCTTTCTTCGGAGTATATTCTTTCGTGAAGTATCGCTATGGACCTTATTCTGTTTAATGCCATTTTTAGTGCATCTACCACATTCTTATCCTTTGAATTTCTCAGTTGCAGGTTAAGCATGCTGACTATAAGTTGAAGATTGTCCTTAACTCTCTGCCTGAGTTCGTCGTAGAGAACCTCTCTCTCCTCAAGAAATATTTTTCTTTCTTCCACCATTTTTTTCAAATCAGTTATGTTTTCCATGATAACAATTGCTCCTTTCTCTCCGTTATCGTATACGCAGGGAATGAATGTAAAATCATAGTACATTATGTCCTCAAAGCTTTCTGCGTCCTTGAAATCTCTTATCGCCACCTCCTCACCGTAAACAGCGCAGTTCAAAGCATTGCAGAGTTCAGAATTTTTTAGAAAAGGCGGATAGTTTTTCACAGAAGTGCCTATATAATCCCTTTTACTCCTTGAACCCATGATGTTGGCGGCTGTATTGTTAAGATTAACTATGTTATATCTGGAATCAACCATTATTATGCCATATCTTTTTATAAAATCTATGAACCCGCTAATATGAATTCTTTTTGAAGGATAATACAGCTTTGATGGCCCCAGTCCTCTTTCTTCAATCTCGCCGCTCCTCGCCAGGCTTGATAGATACTTCGCAGCCGTATTTCTGCAAATGTTGAGGATGTCCGCTATTTCCTTTATGGTTAGCCCCCTAGGATTTTCTCTAATAAGATCCAATATCTTTTTCTCCATCTCCTCTTTTTTGATGCGGGTTTTTCTCGTCATAAAATCACATTGAACTCCTATAATATGCCAACATATAAAAGTTTCGTCGTATTTAACAATTTTGCACAAAATATCATTCGGTGGGAGGAGCAGTCATTTTATTATTTCAAAAACTATCTGCGTAACCAAATCATCCTTTTTTAACTCTCCGTAAAACTTCTCAAGTTCTCTTTGGAGTTCTCTCAGAGATTTAAAGCCATCCGCTATGGCATCACCCTCGTTGAGTTCTCCGTATTTCATGTACCTGACCCTGAGAATTCTCGCTTTACAGCATTTTTTCCCTCCGAAAGTTATGTTCACGATTTCCCCTTCCATGAACTTTTTCCTTCCCTTTCTTATCGTGGCTATTTTCTTTCCTTGCAGAATTATATCTCTGTATTTTGGATCAAAATCAAGACTCTTTCTCGCCATGGAATCTCACCCAGAACTCCTCTATCTCCCTACTGTATTCTTCTCTAATCCTTTCCACGAATTTTCTGATTATCTCGCGGAGTTCTATCACAACATACGTTGGGCCGCGGTCTATTTCCCTAGCCACAATATCCCAGTGTTTTCCCTGCAGAACCTTTGCCGCGAGAATCATCTCCTGTTCTTCGTTTAATTCTATATCGTTTTCCACAGTGAAGTATTGAACGGTGAGTTTGTAAATGGCATCTCTCACCACCTCGTACATCGCTGGACCGTAAGCGTACATTATGATTCTCTTCCAGTCCATGGGGCTAAGAGAAATTTCTCCCTGTTTTTTGGGCAAATCTTTGAGTATTAGGTGGGCAACGCCCACATCCATATTGCGATGTATTTCCGCCAAGCTTATTATGAATCTTTCCGCGAAATGTTTTCTTATCTCTTTAACAATCCTTTTTGCTTTTTTGCTTTTCGGCCTTATCACTATTACTGAATACTCTCCAGTAACTTCGCTCTCCTTGGGAGAGATATGAATCACATGGAATCCGTTTTTGAGCCAGAAGTTGAGCAATCGTCTTGTCGCCCCGAACGATGCTCCTATCCAATCAGCATCCTCTTTAAATATTTTCTGGAGCATCTTGCTTCCTATTCCTCTATCCATCAAATCTGGGTGTGTGGCTATTCTCACTATTCTATAACC
>Ga0190313_1000179_pt1 | contig 40944 bp, 34 predicted proteins | sample 4870071011_MG_FD_169989 | JGI IMG/M metagenome (GOLD analysis project Ga0190313, IMG submission 169989) | Hydrothermal vent sediment bacterial communities from Southern Trench, Guaymas Basin, Mexico - 4870-07-10-11_MG | ecosystem: Environmental > Aquatic > Marine > Hydrothermal vents > Sediment ... | reverse complement strand
TATTGTTAATTTGACAAAACGAATATGCTCAAACAGATTAATCTTAAGTTAAACGTAATATAATGTTCAAATGTGTGAGTCAAGTGATTAATTTATGAAAAAATCGACAATTTTTAAGATATTACAGACAAATTATTGAATAATTTTTATAAAATTTTCGTTCCTAAGTAATGGAAGTTCAGGGTGTCTTGTATACCTGTTGACAAAATAAAATATTTTTGTTTAGTGTGGGAAATAGGTTTTTAGCTCAAAAAAAGTCTATAAATAAAATTTTTCCAGTTAAGAAGTTTGATTTAAATTAAAATATTAGATCCAAAATACTTAAGGAGGAGAAATGGCTTCAGTATCAGAAAAAGGAATACAGGAACTTATTGAAAAAAGAGAATATTGGAAATGGGCAGAAAAAATAAGATCTCCAAGGATCGACTACCTGCGAAAAGCTATTTGGTCGAAAGCCACCAAGGGGTCATCATATCTCCCTGGAATCAAGGCGGATACCGATCTTATTTATCTCACCACCAAGGTTTTTAAAGAGGCGGATCCCATGGAACCGTGGGTCCTGACCAAGGCAGCTGCTCTTGATTCTGTTTTTGCTGATACACCCATTTTTATTATTGATCAATCGAGAATAGTCGGATACAACGGCTCGGCTCCACACAAGATACAATGGATTCCATGGGCATCGTACATGGGAAATGAGGATATTTTTAATGACAGGGCAGGGTATATTGATGAAAAAGACAGGCCCTGGTTAAAAGAGGCATTGGATTACTGGAAACCGAGAACTCTTTTGGCAAAAGCTGAAAAATACCTTACCAATAAAGAAAGAATGGTCAGTGCCATGGGGTTTACCCTGTGGGGAAACCGGGCATTATCCAATTTTGATTATGTTACACTTCAGCCGGACTGGATGTATAAATATGGCTTGGAGGGGATTGTCGGTCAGATTGATGAAAATCTGGAAGCAGCTTTAAAAAAACTCCACGAGGGAGCCCCCGACGGAGCAGAAGCATTTGAGCTATTGCCCAAAATCGATCAGTGGAAAGCGATGAAAACCTCCCTTATGGCTGTTATAAAATGGGCAAAAAGATATTCAAGGCTGGCCAGGATAATTGCCGAAAATTTTACAGCCGATCCCAAAAGAAAAGAAGAGCTGTTAAGGATTTCTGAAACCTGCGAAAAAGTACCTGCCAGGCCTCCGGAACATTTCTGGGAAGTGGTTCAGTTTGACCATTTTACAAACCTTGCTTACAGGTTTGAAAGGGGAGCCACTGGTGCATGGCCCTGCCGTTTTGATTACCACCAGTGGGAGTATTACAAAAAAGATGTTATTGATGAAAAAAATATGACCAGGGAAGAAGCTGTGGAATATTGTTCCGAACTCCGCATGAGGTGCTATGAAACCACAGGTATTATATTCAGGCTTGCAAGGGAGAGCTCCCAGGGAGGGATAGTCTATGTCTGGACATTGGGAGGTGTTGATGAGGAAGGAAATGATGCGTGTAATGATCTGACAGATTGTTACCTTGAGGCTGCACGTCTTGTTAGAACATGTGATCCCAGCATAGGATTCAGGTACCATCCCGATGTAAGACCTGAAACTCTCAAACAGGTCTTTGAATGTATAAAACATGGTTTGGGATATCCATCCATTCGAAACGACTCAGTATGCATCGAATCTTTACGGCACTGGTTCGGGTTTGATCTTAAGGATGCAAGACGGTGGATGCATCAGGCGTGCATGGCACCGGCTCCCAACACTAAAATGGGGGCGCCCCATTACAGGTATCCCGGCCCCATAACCAGTGCTGGTGTAAAGTCTTTGGAACTGGCTTTTTTTAATGGAATGGACCCTGTGAGTAAAATGAGGATGGGTATTAAAACCGGAGACCCTTTAAACTTTAAAACCTATGAAGAATTTTATCAGGCGTGGTTAAAACAGCATGAGTATATTATGTACATGGGGTGCAGGATAGATAATATTATACGCTGGGTAGTCGGAACACAGCACCCCAGACCCTTGATATCTGCTCTTTTTGAAAGATGTGTTGAAAGCGGACAGGATGCAGATCTGTATGCCAAGGAAAAAGCGAGTCTTTGGTTTACCCATTTTGGATTCAGTGAATTTGGAGATGCCCTGGCTGGATTAAAAAAACTGGTTTACGATGAAAAAAAATATACCATGGAACAATTGCTTGAAGCTATTAAATCCAACTGGGTAGGATTTGAAGAGATGAGGGTTAACTTTGTCAAAGCGCCCAAGTGGGGAAATGATGACGATTATGTCGATCATATATACACCAGAGGGATGAAGGATATCGCTGAAATTTCATGGCGGTGCAAGAATCCCGGGGGAAATCCCTGGCCTATTCTTCCGGAAAATGTGGCAGCCTATGTTGTATCTTCCAATAAGGTTGGAGCACTTCCAAATGGACGGAGTTTTGGCGATACCATGTATGACGGAGGCTGCTCGCCAGGTGCGGGGCTTGATAAAAAAGGTCCCACAGCAGTCTTAAGGTCTGTATCCAAGTTTGATCATGTAAAAGATTTCAGATCCAACCTGCTTAATCAGAGGCTTAATCCCAATCAGTTTGCCGGTGACAAGGGCTTTGAACTCTGGAAAAATTATATACAATCCTGGTCAGATTTGGGAATCAATCATGTTCAGTTTAACATGATTGATAATGAAACATTACTTGCAGCCCAGATAGAGCCTGAAGAATATCCTGAGCTCCTTGTCAGGGTGGCGGGGTACAGCGCCCATTTTGTTGAATTAAACAAGAAATCTCAGGATACAATTATTGCCCGAACCATACAATCTTTATAACACCTGGGGAATTTACACGTAGGGGTAGGCCTGTGTGCCTACCCCTATTTTACACCCTGTGCCTACCCACAATTACAAAGTGATAACACAATGCCGGGCAACCTACACAATGCAGGGCAACCACAGAGGGTTGCCCCTACTTGTTTTTTAAGGTCTCCCAGAGTTTTTCCACCTGCTTTCTTGTTTCATCAATACTCTTTTCGTTATTGATAATATAATCCGCGTATCCCTTTTTCTCTTCTATGGGAAGTTGGGCCCTCAGCATATTTTCTGCTTCTTCTTCAGTTATCCCTTCACGTTTCATTAGACGCTTAAACTGATCGTCACGGGAGGTGTAAACAACTACCAGGCTGTGGAACATATACTGTAAATTCGACTCAATCAGCAGGGGAATCACCACCTGGATTATTGCAGCAGGGTCTTTTTTTGCGATAGACTCGACCTGTTTGACAAATTCTTCATGAATTCTGGGATGTATAAAACTTTCCAGTTTTTTTCTTTTTTCAAGATCACTAAAGACTATTTTTGAAAGGATATCCCTTTTTAATTGACCGTCTTCTGCGATAACCTGTTTTCCGAAATATTCCACAATCTTTGTCCATGCGGGTTTTTCAGGTTCAACCACATCGCGTGAAATAATATCAAAATCTATGGTATGGGCACCCATATCCTCCAGCATATTCGACACTGTTGTTTTGCCGCTGGCAATTCCTCCTGTGAGGCCGATGAGAAGGCGATTACCTTTTCCACGAATTGTCTCGATCTCATCAATTCCTGTATATGTAAAGGGGAAGGTCGATTCAATATTCTGCTCTGCTCCTGCAAAACTTATGGGATAACGTATTCCTCGTCTGTATAAAGTTTCCATTCCCGCAAGGGCTTTTTCCATCATATTTGCAGGAATCGCCATCACCATATCCTCATCCTGGGCATGTCCATATCTGCGTTCACCATAACAAGGTATGGTCAAAGATGGTTTCTGTGTGAGGTAACACCTTGCAATGGCGTCGGAGCATGATGATTCTCCAACGCAGAAAAATTTCATAACCTCATAATTTTCAAACTGAAGAGAATTAATCAAAAGAATCATCTGTGCAGGGTTGGCATATATAAGGACAATGTCCGGCTCAAAGGGATTATAGACCAGGGGGGCCATTACAACTGCCTGATATTTTCCGGAAGGAATTCTTTGAATGGACTCTTCATACTTTTTACCATCCGCCCTGGTTTTGGCCCATACTATACTCCGGAAGGTACCGTCTTTATATATTTCCGGCAAATCTGTCATCCCGATGATGGAAGGACACATCGGGGAGAAAAAGTCATCTATATCTGCTCCAACAGTCCAGTCAAAGTTTCTGACAAGATTTATAAGCTGGCAAAGGGTAGCTTTATGGTTTAATCTGCGTATAAATTTTACCTTGTCCAATTCTTCTCTTTTTTCAAGCATCTTAAAAGCCACGGGAAATGATTTGAGTCTCATGAGAAGTTCCAAACGTCTTATTATTTTTTCCCAATTATTTGTTTTTGTCATTTTCGTTATCCACCTTTATTCTTATTGACATTTAGTTAAAAAAGATATAAAAAATAGTTCTAAAAATATTTAACGAACAATCTATCATAAGGAGTTGTAGAAATTGGCAAATCATAAATCTGCGTTAAAAAGGGCACGTCAAAGCGAAATTAAGCGCGTCCGCAATAAATCTGTAAAAACAAGAATGAAAAATGTAATTAAAAAGATACGGCTTGCATCGGGTGAAAATTCAGACGACGCAGCTGCGATCAATCTTGATCTTGCAAAATCGATAATAGATACTGCAGCAAGAAAAGGGGTGATCCACAAAAAAACTGCATCCCGTAAAATATCCCGTATCAGCAAGCTGGTTAATTCCGTTACCTTATAAAATCAGGTTTGCCGTTCTCCCGGAAAAAATAATTGTTTTTCATGATTTAATCAAATGTCGGAGTTGAGCTATATTGGCTGAATAATTACAATTATTTTTTCCGCTGGTTTAAAAATCCTCTGTTAATCTGTTGAAAATTTTTTCAGCCAGCCGCGGGGACAATCTTTTAACAGCCCGCCTGCGGTTTAGTTCTGTTTTTATCTTATCCTGTGTAACTTCAAAAACTTCATTATCTGATATCTCTTTTATGTTTTTTATTATTTTTCCATTACGGTCTTGTAATGTCAGTGCCACATAGACCGTAACCTCCCTTTCAAGAGATCTGTTGGAGCCTCTTCGTGCGACAGTATCAACCCTCATCAGGTTAACATTGCCTGCAATAGATGCGTCAGCACTGTGGGGTGATGATGATAACGTCACCTTATCACTTCTGGTAAATTCATAGATAATATCCCCTGTAATAATATTTTCTATTCCAACCATGGAGGTCTTGTTGATAAAGGTTGAGATGCTTACGGTTTTAATTCCTGCAGGCAGGGCGCCACCCCCGGAAAGCCTGTATCCGCACGCCCAGAAGGATAGGGATAATATTAAAAATATCAGATGGATTTTTTTTATTTTTATGTACAATTTCATAGTTTACTGCTTATTAGGATCGCAAATTAAATAACTTGAACAATATTATTTGTCCAATTTATTTAATCTCCGATCCTTAACGGGACACAAAATCCGTATTTTTTTATAACTTTCTAAACTGACACCACTGTATAAAAATCTATACCACTATATTAACAAGCTTTTTCTTGACCAGGATAACCTTTTTAACAGGCTTGTTATTTATAAATTTTTGTACGTGCTCGTCTGAAAGAGCAAGCTGTTTAATTACATCATCTTTTTCATCGGCTCTGACATTAAATTTACTCCTGAGCTTGCCATTTACCTGCACCACAAATAGAATTTCATCTTTGACCAGGACATTTTCGCTGTAAGATGGCCATGGAGTAAGGAGAATGCTCGTGGTGTTACCAAGAGCCTCCCATAGTTCTTCTGCAATGTGGGGGACCAGCGGTGATAAAAGAAGAGGAATCGATTCCATTGCAAACCTCATCACCTGCAAAGAACTGCTGCTGTTTTTGCCTTTAAAACAATCCTGATCAATACTGTAAATGGTATTTACCAGTTCCATAACAGCACTTATTGCGGTATTAAAATGGAACCTTTCTTCAATATCTTCGGTTACTTTTTTGATGGTTGCGTGGGTCTTTTGGCATAAATTTCGGATTTCACTATTTAATTCATCAAGATTTCCATCAAAGGGTTTGATATGTTTTATCTGTTCCAGATATTTGAAAGAAATCTGCCAGACACGTTTTAAAAAACGGGTGGATCCATCCACTCCGGTTTCACTCCATTCAAGATCCTTTTCAGGAGGGGCGGCAAACAGACAAAAAAGTCTTGTTGTATCGGCTCCATAGGTTTTGATAAGATAATTCGGGTCTATGACATTTTTTTTCGATTTGGACATCTTTTCAATACGTCCGGTGGTTATTTTTTCCCCGCATTTTTTACAGGTCCCATCGGTATAATTAACTTCTTCGGGAAAAAGAAACCCATCGTCAGGGCATGATACAGTCTCTTTACAGACCATTCCCTGGGTTAAAAGTCTTGTAAATGGTTCCTTGTATTTAACAAGATTCATATCCTTTAAAACCCGGGTAAAATATCTTGAATAAAGAAGGTGTAAAATTGCATGTTCAACACCACCGATATATTGATCCACCGGCATCCAGTAATCGATTTCATCTTTTTCAAACATTCCTGTATCGCAATTCGGGCTGCAGTATCTTTCAAAATACCAGGAAGATTCAACAAATGTATCCATGGTATCTGTCTCCCTGCGGGCATCATCGGCGCCACATTTTGGACATTTTGTTCTGGAAAAATAATCGAGGGTCGGAAGAGGTGATTTTCCTCCTTCCAGAAGATCTGCGTCTTCAGGAAGAACAACAGGAAGGTCTTCAGGGGGAACAGGGACTGTTCCGCATTTATCACAATAGATTATTGGAATTGGAGCCCCCCAGTATCTTTGTCTTGATATACCCCAATCCTTTAATCTGTAATTTACAGTTCTTTTTCCTAATCCGTTTTTTTCAATGAATAAAGAGATATCTTCTTTAGCTTTTTTGTTATCAAGTCCGTTGAACTGTTTAGAATTTATCAGCACTCCGCCATCTGTGTAGGCTTTTTCCATTGAGTCCGGTTCAAGGTCATCATCAACCGGTTTTACAACAACAATTACCTGAAGGTTATACTTTTTTGCAAATTCAAAGTCCCGCTGGTCATGGGCAGGAACAGACATTACAGCCCCTGTTCCGTATTCCATTAATGCAAAATTTGCAGTATATATGGGCATACGATTGCCGCTTAAGGGGTTTATACAATAGGCTCCCGTGAAAACCCCTTCTTTTTCGTAAGACTCTATTCCTCTGACTGTTCTGTCCTGTCTGGAGATCCGGCCTATAAATTCATGCACCCCTTTTTCAGAAGAAGTTCCCTTTGCCAAAACCGGCACAAGGGGGTGCTCCGGTGCAAGGCACATAAAAGTAGCACCGAAGATGGTGTCTGGTCTGGTTGTAAAAACAGATATTTCATCAGATTTCCCACCTGATTTATCAGCCTGGTTTTCAATGGAAAATGTGATTAATGTTCCCTGACTTTTTCCTATCCAGTTTCTTTGCATTGTGGTAACTTTTTCCGGCCAGCCAGAAAGCTTGTCACAAAAAACAAGGAGATCTTCAGCATAATCGGTAATTTTAAAAAACCATTGTTTAAGTTTCTGCTGACGAACCTCTTTGCCGCATCTCCAGCACATGCCGGCTTCCACCTGTTCATTTGCCAAAACAGTTTGGCAGCTGTCGCACCAGTTGATATAGGACTCTTTTCTGTAGGCTATATTCTTTTCATACATTTTTAAAAAAAGCCACTGTTCCCATTTGTAATATTCAGGCTTACAGGTTGCAATCTCTCTATCCCAGTCATAGGAAAATCCCAGCCGTTTTAATTCTGTACGCATTGCATCTATGTTGCTGTATGTCCATTTGGCAGGATGGGTATTATTTGCAATTGCAGCATTTTCAGCGGGCATGCCAAAAGCATCCCATCCCATGGGATGGAGTACATTAAAGCCCCGCATTTTCTTAAATCGTGCCACAACATCCCCTATGGTGTAATTTCGCACATGGCCCATATGTATTTTGCCGGAGGGATAGGGAAACATCTCCATGATATAATATTTTTTTTGGCCAGGCTTATCTTTTACAGAAAACAGACCGGATTTTTCCCATAATGATTGCCATTTTAATTCTATTTTTTCTGGATCATATTTTTCATACATTCTTTGTTTTTACCTTTTTTATCATCACCCCCGTGGGTGAAATTTCTCATGTATTTCCTGTAAATGCTCTTTTGCAATATGGGTATAAATCTGGGTTGTTGAAATATCAACATGGCCGAGCATTTCCTGAACCGCTCTTAAATCTGCCCCGCCACTTAAGAGATGGCTTGCAAAGGAATGCCTTAAACTGTGGGGGGTGATGTTCTTTTCAATACCCGCAATGACTGCGTACCGCTTTAAAAGTTTCCAAAACCCTTGCCGGGTCATCGGTTTTCCAGCTCTTGCCACAAAAAGGTACTTACTTGCAGCACCTTTTAAAAGTAATGACCTGGCTGTTGTCAGGTACAAATCTATTTTTTTTTTTGCATGAAGCCCAATGGGTACTATCCGTTCTTTTGATCCTTTTCCAAATATTTTTACAAAACATGCCTCAAGATTAACATCAATAGTTGTCAGATTAACCAGTTCCGACACCCTGAGACCTGCTGCATAAAGAAGTTCAATCATTGCGTCATTCCTTACGTCCACAGGCTTGGTTGACGAAGGTGCATTTAAAAGGAGGGTAACTTCTTCAACAGACAAGGTGTCCGGTAGTTTTAATTCTGTTTTTGGAAGGTCAAGAAGTTTTGTAGGGTCATTTGGTATCAAGCTTTCCTGCAATAAAAATTTATAAAATCCTCTTATGGCCACAAGGTGTCTTCCCCTTGATTTAGCCTTAAGGCCTGCCTCCTGTAATTCAACCATGTGTCTTAAAATCACTTCTGCATCCACATCTGTAAGTTTAAAAAGTTCCATCCTTTTTAAAAAGTCAAGATATCTTGTAAGATCCAGAGTGTATGAGGCTATGGTCTTTTTTGAAAGACCCTTTTCCACAATAAGATAGTTAATATATTGATCCAGTAAGAGATTTATTTCCATCCTGTTTCCATCCTGTTAAGGATTTCAGCACCGTCTTCCCTTACAACCACCATATTTTCTATTCTAACACCTCCCCAGCCTGGAATGTATATGCCAGGTTCCACTGTAAATACCATTTGGGGTTCGATTATCATATCTCTTAAAGGACTTATCACGGGATCTTCGTGAACGGCAAGCCCCACACCATGCCCCAGGCCATGCCTGAATTTTCCTTTAAAACCATTATTTTCAATATACTCCCGGGCAATTTTATCAATGTCTTTACCGGAGATGCCTGGTTTAATTGCTTTAATTGCCTTTGCCTGGGCAGTTTCCACGGTGTTAAAGACTTTTAAAAAAGTTTCATCGGGTTTACCAATGATATGGGTCCGTGATATATCAGAGGCGTAACCGTTTATTTTTACCCCCCAGTCAAACAAAAGTGGAATTCCATTGGTGAGTTTGCCATCACCCGGAATTGCGTGGGGGAGGGCACTGTTTGTGCCTGCTGCACAGATCACAGGAAAAGCCAGGGAATCTCCCCCTGCTTCGCGAAGTTCTTTTTCCAAAGCCCAGGCTGCTTCTTTCTCTGTTATACCGGATTTAATGGAGTCAAAGAAAATGGCAAATCCGGTTTCGGCAATTAAAAGTGCTTTTTTTATCTCACATATTTCTTCTTCACTTTTTATTTTCCGATGATTTTCCATAATAGTATCAATGGCCACCAGCTCAATATCCAGTCTGTTTAATTTAAGTTCTTCTGAAATTTTATTAAACTGAAGATGTGACACTCGTTTACTTTCAAAACCAAGCCTTTTTGTCTTTAATAATTTGAGAATATCAGGAATTTTTTTTGCCAGCCCCTCTTTATAGCAGACAATATCATAAAAAGGCGCCTCTTTTCCAGCCTGTAGCTCATAGCGTGAATCTGTGGCCAGAATAAGCTTTGAGTCGTTTATAAAAAGTGCACCTGCAGATTCATCAAACTGGTGGTCTTCCCCTGTGAAGCCGCTCAGGTAGCGCCGGTTGTTCTCAGATAACACAAGGCAGGTATCTATTTTTTTCTCAGAGATAGACCTTCTGAGTTTTTCCAGTCTCTGTTGAATATTATGTTTCAAGTTGTTTACCTATCCCCGTTGAAAACCTGAGTTTAAGGGTATACTTTTTAGCTTTTTGAAAGTATAAGGCAGAAAGTTGAAGGGGTGATGAGTTTTCTCCTTCAACCTTCAGCCTAAAAGCCTTTAGCGCAGCTGGTTAGTTAAAATGGTACATCATTCTCCGGCATGGGGGGCTGTGTTCCTCCGGCAGAGACATTTTCAGTTCGTGGCGCAGGTGGCGGTGCAACTGCATCATCCCTTGCACCAAGCATTTTCATTTCAGATGCTATTATATCGGTGGAGTATCTTGTTATTCCATCCTTTTCCCATGAGCTTGTCTGCAATCGGCCTTCAATATAAACCTGTTTTCCCTTTACAAGATATTCACCACATATCTCTCCAAGCTTTCCAAAGGCGACTATACGGTGCCATTCTGTTTTTTCTCTTTTTTCCCCTGAGGCTTTATCAGTCCATGCTTCCGAGGTTGCTATACTGAATCTTGCAACTGCAAGGCCCGCCGGAGTATAGGTTACTTCAGGATCCCTTCCCAGATTTCCTATTAAAATTGCTTTGTTTAATCCTGCCATTATATTGTCTCCTTTTTAAGTTTTATTGTAAGTATTCAGCGTTGCTGGTTTAATCAGATTATACCTGTTGCCGTACATACTATCTGAACGTTTTATTTACCCTCATAAACCGGCTTAGTTTTGTTTAAAAAAGATTTGACCGCATTTTTGTGATCTTCGGTCTTCATAAGTTCCTGCTGCATGGAACCTTCGTATTCAAGGGCTTCAGTTATATCCATTTTCCAGGCCCGGTGCAAAAAAGTTTTAGCCATACCCATTGCTTTTGTTGCCATGCTGGACAGTTTTTCAGCAAGTTTCATTACTTCTGATTCCAGATCTTTATTTTCAACAACACGGTTTATCAATCCGATTTCAAAAGCCTGCTCACCACTGATATTTTTGCCTGTAAAAATAAGCTCCTTCGCTTTTGCAAGCCCCACCAGGCGTGGAAGAATATATGCACCACCCCAGTCCGGCCCCAGACCCAGTTTCACAAAGGCCTGTCCAAAACGGGCATCTTTCGAAGCAATTACAAGATCGCAGGCAAGTGCCAGGTTGCATCCCGCACCGATGGCATCACCATTTACCATTGCTATTACAGGTTTTTCCAGAGCAATTAAATTTGTAACCGCCCTGTGGGCCGCCTTTGTAATAATTTCCATGGAGTTTGTATTTTTAGAGTCTTTCCATGTTTTAATGTCTCCGCCGGCTGAAAAAGCACGTCCTGCACCTGTTATTACAACAGCACGGACTGTATCATCCTTTGCAAGGTCATGAAGTGCTGTGCCGATATCCTGACGCATTTCAACACTAAAGGCATTTAGAACCTCCGGGCGATTCATGGTCAGTATTGCAATAGCCCCTTTTTTTTCCAGCAAAATATCCCTGTACATGGCTCATACCTCCAAATTGTTTTTATCATCCAAGCCCGCAGTGGAGAACCGCAGCCTGATCCAGCATATGGGGGAGACCACCATGCTCTGAGGGCTCAAAACCCATGGTTTTTCTCCAGACCTCCTGATCTTCCATGCAAAAATAGATGAGCATTTTTGGTGCAAATTTTATGATATGGGAAATAATTTTTTCATAAAAATTGATCCTGAGTGGCTTAAAATATCTCATTTTACTGTCGAGCCCGGTGATAAATTCTCCATATATTATTTTTGAATCTGCAAACCGTTTTTGCACAATAGGTTTCAGCCCGGGCATAAAACGAAAGGTTCCCAAACTGATCCATACGATATTTTCCGGTAATATATATGAAAAAAGAAGATCTATTACTTCTTTGTAATCTTTTATACTATTATCATATATAACCATGGGGTCAAAATGAAAAGCAAGGGGGTAGCCCCATGACTGACACTTTGCTGCAGCAGCAAGGCGATGGTGCAGTGAGGAAGTGTTACGCTCCTCTGTTGCTATTATTTTTTCAGTATTAAGAGACCAGGATACAATTGTTTTTTTATTATGGTCTAAAAATTCCAGTTTTTCAATGGATGCTGTTTTTGTTTTTAATTCCAGTACTGCATGGGATTGTTCCGCAAATTTCGGAACAAGGATTCCTGAAAGGTCTGTTAATTGGTCCCATATTAAGCTGTCGGTAAATTCACCTGTTCCGATTCTGGAAATATTTTTTTGTGATAACAGGGTGGAAAGTTCAGGTAAAAGATCATCATGGTTAACATAATACTGAAGAACAGGAGGGTGAAAGTATGCCTGGAGTATACAGTAGGAACAATCCATATAACAATATGTCCCAATGTGCAAAATTTTATATCCGCAACACAAATATTTTCGGGTGCCAGGACAATTCCTTACAAAGGCCCCTTTATTTTTTGTAAGGAAAAGAGTCTCTTTCCCTTTTTGAACAGGATCTTTTGCTTCCAGTATTTTTTTATAAACCTGTTTTGCATCCTGAACCGTTTCGCAGGAAAAATCAAACCTGGAAACTATTTCGGCTGCTATTTTAGAATCTGCAACCTGCTCGTGAATATAACATTTTGAAATTGGAATTTTTTGCATATCTGCCGGCTATCTGGGAAGGGGAGTAACAAAAAAGAGTGTCTCATCAACTATGGGCTGACGAGACACCAATACCTGAACCTGCTTTTGTTTTCTTACTATTCAGTTTCCTTGTTTTTTTCTTCAATGATTTTTTCAGCAAGCTGAGCAGGGACTTCTTCATAATGGTCGAATTCCGTTGTAAATACGCCTCTGCCACCTGTCATTGATCTTAGGTCAGGGGAATAGGTTAAAAATTCCGCCATGGGAACCTGTGCATTTATTACCTGATTCTTCCCCTTGGTATCCATGCCGAGAACCTTGCCCCGTCTTCCGTTTAGATCCCCCATAATATCACCCATAAATTCATCCGGCGTAATTATGGTAACACGCATAATCGGTTCTAAAATGGTCGGCTTGGCATCTTTAATACCATTTCTAAAAGCCAGGGACCCCGCAAGTTTAAAGGCCATTTCCGAAGAATCAACAGCATGAAATGAGCCGTCATCCAGGGTAACTTTAAAATCTACACAGGGAAATTTGGCAAGGATGCCTCTTTGTGATGCCTCAAGAATTCCTTTTTCAACAGCCGGAATGTATGTTTTGGGAATGGAACCCCCCACAATAGCATTAACAAATTCAAAACCTCTACCTTTTGGCAAAGGTTCCATTGTAATCCAGCAGTCTCCAAACTGACCATGTCCCCCGGTCTGCTTTTTATGTCTTCCCTGTACCCTGATCTTCTTTTTAATGGTCTCTTTGTAAGGAATTTTGGGTGTGTTTAAAAGAACTTCAACATTATATTTTCTTTTCAGTTTCTCAACTGCAGTTTCTATATGAACCTGACCGCTTCCGGCTAATAAAATTTCATGGGTCTCTGAATTTCGGTCAAGTTTTAATCCGGCATCTTCTTCCAGAATTTTATTCAGGGATATAAAGATCTTATCTTCATCCCCCTTGTTCTTTGCCTGAACTGCAAAAGAGATGGAGGTGTTGATAGGCTCTGTTGTCTGAAATTTGATTTTTCTGGAGGCATCACACAGGGTATCCCCGGTTGTTGTATCTTTTAACTTTGCCACGGCTACAATGGAACCCGGCCCCGCGTTCTTTGCAGGTATCTGTTTTTTCCCAACGATTGTATAAAGCTGGGTATATCTTTCCTTTGAATCTTTGTTAACATTGAAAAAATTACCCGATTCTTCCAATGTTCCTGAAACAACCTTAAAAATAGTGAGGCGACCGGCATAGGGGTCAGCCACTGTTTTAAAAACAAAGCCTGCAAAAGGTTCTTCAGGATCATAATTACACTCAACTTCATTCTTCCCTGAGGAATCTGTGGCAATTATTTTATCACGGTCAAAAGGGGAGGGGAGACAGGCGACAATACAATCAGAAAGAAGGTCTATTCCAATATTTTTGGTTGCAGAGCCACAAAGTACCGGTACAATTTTCTGTTCAATAACCCCTTTTCTCAGCGCTGATCTTAATTCATCATCAGACAAACTTTCACCTTCAAGGTACTTTTCAAGAAGATCGTCATCTGCTTCGGCTATATTTTCGACGAGTGTTTCTCTTTCTGCATCGACCATATCCTGGATGTCGGCGGGAATGTCACATTCCTTTGCTTTTCCATCATCTGCATAGGTGTAGGCTTTCATGGAGATAAGATCGACTATTCCTTCAAAGCTCTCTTCTTTTCCCATGGGAAGCTGAACAATCATCGGTTTAGGCGTGAAAATATCGGTTGCATCTTTAAAGGTACGAATAAAATCCGACCGTTCTTTATCAAGCTTGTTAATAAAGATTATGCGCGGTATTTTAAAATCATCGGCGAAATCCCAGGCCTGTTCGGCCTGAAATCTGACTCCATCCACCGCATCTATGGTAACAACTGCCCCGTCAGCAGCCTGCATGGAAAGTTTAGTGTCGGAAAAAAAGTTTTGATCACCAGGAGTATCAATAAGGCATACTGTATGCTTTTTCCATGAATACTGATGAAAACCTGTGCTAATACTTGACTGGCGTATTATTTCCTCTGGCTCAAAGTCCATTGCCGTATTACCGTCTTCAGTTCTTCCAAGCCTGCTTATATTATCTGTATTATATAGCATTGCTTCGGCTATGGAGGTTTTCCCTCCCCCCCCATGTCCCACAAAGGCAATGTTTCTTAGTTTATTTGTTTCGATCATTTAATTCCCTCTCTGAAAAAGCATAAAGTAACTTCCCAATTAAGGCACCTAAATCAACAACAACAACTTCCTTAAAACCAATACTATAAATATAGAACTTTATCTGTTTATCTTTAAAAAATCAAGACCTATAAATTAAACTGAATAGTTACTGACTGTTGAGCATGATGAGAAATTCTTTATTTCCCTTGGAACCGGAAATAGGGGAGGGGACCGCACAGCTGCAGATAAGGCCGATTTTTGTAAAAAAATCGGTGAGATCCTGAATAACATTGTCAACAAGAATCTGATCACGCACAATCCCGCCTTTGCCAACTTTTCCTTTTCCCACTTCAAACTGGGGTTTTATAAGGGCTACAATGATTCCCTTTTTTTTCATAAATTGCAAAACAGCAGGAACAACAATTTTAAGTGAAATAAAGGAGACATCTATGACAGACAGATCAATTTGTACAGGTACTGTTTCAAGGGGCATGTACCTGATATTTGTTCGTTCTATAACAACAACCTTTGGATCCTGCCTTAGTTTCCATGCGAATTGTCCATATCCAACATCCACTGCAAAAATTTTTTCGGCCCCGTTTTGCAGAAGGTAATCTGTAAAGCCTCCGGTTGATGCCCCCACATCCATACAGATCAGATCATTGACATTTATATTAAAAGAATCAACGGCTTTTGCCAGCTTTAAACCTCCTCTGCTCACATAGGGGATATCGTTTCCTTTTAAAAGGATATCATCATTTTCCTGAACAGCAATTCCGGGTTTATCAGCAAGGCGATTATTTACAAATACTTTTCCTGCCATTATTAATGCACGGGAACGGCTCCGGTTTTGCGCGAGGCCTTTTTCCACAATTATCTGGTCGAGTCTTTTTTTTACCATGGTTACATTATTTCTTCTGCCGCACTTACAATCGCTGCAGCATCAATACCATATTTTGCCCTGAGAAGCTTCTGAGGCCCGTGCTCAATAAAAGTATCAGGAAGTCCCAGGGATTTAAAACGAAAACCTGATATGTTATTATCTGCTAAACATTGCAGAACGGCGCTTCCGAATCCTCCCATGACAACATTTTCCTCTATGGTAATTACTTTTGGTATTTTTTTAACTAAAGAACATATCAGATCCGTATCAATGGGTTTTACAAATCTGCAATTTACGACTGTAGCTTTAATCCCCTTATCCAGTAAAATCAAATGGGCTAAAAGAGCGTCATCAACGGTTCTCCCTATTCCCAAAATAAGAAGATCATCCCCTTGTTTTAATATTTCCCCTTTTCCAATGGGAATCGGGTCTGTATTATTGTCCAAAGTCTCTTTTGTTACTGCTCCCCTGGGATATCTTAAAGCTATGGGCCCATTATGGGAAAGTGCAGTTACAAGCATTTTGCAAAGTTCATTATGATCATGGGGAGCCATCACCACCATATTGGGGAGACTTCTTAAATAAGATAAATCAAAAGCTCCATGATGAGTTGGTCCGTCATCTCCTACTATCCCCCCTCTGTCTATGGCAAAAACCACATGTATGGAATCAAGGCATACATCATGGATAATCTGGTCATATGCACGCTGAAGAAAAGTGGAATATACTGCCACAACCGGTTTAAACCCTTCAGCCGCCAATCCAGCGGCAAATGTTACCCCATGCTGTTCTGCAATTCCCACATCAAAAAATCGATGGGGATATTTTTTTTTAAACTCTGCCAGGCCTGTTCCTTCCGGCATTGCAGCTGTAACAGCAACAATTTTTTCATCGGTTTTGGCAAGTTTCACCATTGTATCGCCAAAAAAATCTGTATATGCAGGTCTTTTTTTCCCGCTGGAAACAGTTCCCCCTGATTCGATTTCAAAACCGGATACCCCGTGAAAATATTCTGGTTTTTTTTCAGCAGGGGGATATCCTTTCCCCTTTTTTGTTGTAACATGGAGAAGAACAGGTTCATCAAGATGTTTTATATTATTTAATATTTTGATAAGATGAGTAAGATTGTGTCCGTCTATGGGACCGAAATAATCAAAATTAAAAGCTTCAAATAACATTCCCGGAGTTGTAAAGGATTTAAATGTCTCTTCAGACCGTTTTGCAATTCTGTATATGTCGTTTCCAAATTTTGGCAGCGATTTGAGGAATTCCCCTAGTTCCTTTCGGAATACCTGAATCTTTTTTGCAGAAAATGTTCTGCTCAGCAATGAAGATAAAGCGCCTACATTATGTGAAATAGACATATCATTATCATTTAGAATTACGATGAGGTTTTTGTGGACACCACCCGCCTGATTTAAACCTTCATAGGCCAGTCCTGATGTCATGGATCCATCACCTATAATGGCAATTACTTTGGAATTATCATTTTTTAAACGCTTGGCGCAGGCGATTCCCAAACCTGCGGATATTGATGTGCCGCTGTGTCCTGTGGAAAATGCATCATAGCAGCTTTCCTGCATGCGGGTAAAACCGCTTATACCGTTGTGCTGTCGAAGTGTATGAAATGCTTTTCGTCTGCCGGTTATCAGTTTATGGGCATAGGACTGGTGTCCCACATCCCATATGATTTTATCATCTGGTGCGTTAAATACATAATGAATTGCTATTGCGAGCTCAACAACACCTAAACTGGATGCCAGGTGCCCTCCATTTTTTGATACGGTTTTTACAATAATTTCCCGTATCTGCGCAGAAAGGAGATAAAGATCCTGCAGGGAAAGCTGTTTAAGATCTGCTGGTGAATTTATACTATCTATTATTTTCAAAAATGTAAGCCTTTCAGGTGGTCAAAATATGCTGATTACAGATATGTATGGCAACAGGTATAATCTGATTAAATTATAAAAAACCCACGTATAAGAGGTCGTAAAACCTGTTGCATGCAAAAATAATTCAGCTGAATAGTCACCTATTTTTTTCTTTTGATAATGTATGATGCAATTGCTCGAAGGGGATCTGCTTTGGCACCAAAAGCGTCCATGGAACCCATGGCCGTCGCTATTAATTTTTCCGCGAATTTTTTTGATTCAGCAAGACCCATTAAAGAAGGATAGGTATTTTTGCCGTGCGCGGTATCTGTGCCTGCAGATTTTCCCATAACAAGGGGATCACCTTCAACGTTAAGGATATCATCTGTTACCTGGAATGCAAGCCCAATATTTTTTCCATAAACCTCAAGCTGTTGCAGCTGTTCATCCGTTCCTTTGCCAAGAATAGCCCCTGTTAATACAGAGGCTTTGATTAAAGCGCCGGTCTTTAAGAAATGAATCTGCTCCAGTTGATCAAAATCAAGAATAATCTTTTCCGACGTAATATCCCGCATCTGTCCCTCAATCATCCCTTCACAGCCCGCAGCCTTTGAAATAAAACAGATAATCTCAAGCCACCTCAAAGCGGCTGTATCGCTGTTTTTTTCTGACAATCCTGCCATGGAGAGGGTTTTAAATGCCAGGGTCAAGAGGGCATCTCCTGCAAGTATGGCAGTGGCTTCATCATATTTTACATGGGAAGTCGGCTTTCCCCTTCTTAAAATGTCATCATCCATGGCGGGAAGATCATCATGAATTAAAGAATATGTATGAATCATTTCAATGGCGCAGGCAGCAGAGAGAGCATATTTATAATTGCCGTTTACCGCTTCACAGGCCGCCATACATAAAACAGGCCTTATCCGCTTTCCTCCGGCCATGAGTGAATACTCCATGGCCTCAAATATTCTTCCGGAACTGGAGGTTTTCTTTATGGTTTCCTGTAATAGATTATTTATTAGTAGCTGCTTTGTGGCGAGGTATGATTTTAAATCAAACATATATTTACATCTCATCTATGCTATTTCTGCTCAACTTATTTCATCTCCGTCCCTAATCTGTTTTTCTTCCACATCCTCTTTTGGGTCATTGAGTAAAATAGTAATTTTTTTATCAGTTTCATCCAATAATTCAGAACAGTATTTTGAGAGCAAAACACCTTTCTCAAATTTTTTCAAAGCCTTTTCCAGGGGAACATCTTTAGATTCCAGTTCTTGAACTATCTGTTCCAACTGTTCCATGGCCTTTTCAAAAGATAGCTTAGTCATTATCTTTTTTCCTTTCAACGCTACATGTTAGAGAGCCTTTTGCAAGTATTACTTCAAGTTTTTGCCCCAGTGTCACATCGTTTGAGTCTGTAATTACACAGGCCCCAGGTGTTGTTCTTACAATACTGTAACCACGGGATAAAATTTCCAGGGGGTTTAAAGAATATAAAAGGGCCGTTAATTTTTTAAGATCAGATCTCTTATGCATCAATATTAAAGCAATGGAATTGATTGATTTGTCACGCATCTGATTATTTTTTGCATTAAAAAGCTGGATCTGTTTTACAGGGCTGTTTGCATGGAGCATATCCATAAGCCATTCAAGATGTTTTCGTTTTTGTGCAATGGAGCCTTTAAATAATCTGTTCAGGCGGACTGAATAATCCTCTGTTTTAAGTCTTGAATCGTCAATTCGTTTCCCGGGATCTGCCAGCCTGTCTGAGATAGAGTCAAGCTTTTCCCTAAGATAATCAATTCTGCCTAAAAAACCGATCTTAAGAGTTCTTGCAAGGTGAAAACACCTGTTTTCCAAATCTGTTTTCAATGGTACAATCTGTTCAGCAGCGGCAGAGGGGGTTGGGGCGCGCAAATCAGCTGTAAAATCTGCTATTGTAAAATCTGTTTCATGGCCGATTGCCGAAACAATAGGTATACTCGATGCAAAAATTGCCCTGGCAACCTCTTCGGAATTAAAGGGTGAGAGGTCTTCCATTGATCCTCCGCCCCTTGCAAGAATTGCCACGTCGGATTTTTTAATGGTATCTTTTTTTGAATTTAAAAGTTCAATTCCTGCAACAATCTCCCTGGCCGCGCTATCCCCCTGAACCTTGACAGGTATTATTTCAATTGAAATACCAGGAAAACGTCTGTTTATTATTTTTACCATATCATGGACAACAGCACCAGTGGGAGAGGTTATCAGAGTAATTCTTTTGGGAAGAGACGGAAGGGGCATTTTATACTTTTCATTAAAAAGGCCTTCCTGAAACAGACGCTCCTTTAACTGCTCAAAGGCCAGGCTTAATGCTCCTGTTCCTTTAGGCTCAATATATTCAAATATTATTTGATATGTGCCCCTTGGCTGGTAAAGACTTATTCTGCCGAAGCCCATGATATTTAATCCGTCTTCAGGAATAAATTTCAAGTTTCGGTTCTGACCTTTAAACATAACAGCATTAATCCGGGCATTTTTATCTTTTAAAGTAAAATAATAATGTCCGGATCCAGGAATTTTAAAATCTGAAATTTCTCCTGAAAGCCAAACAAAGGAAAAGTTATCTTCGATGAGTGTCTTGAGTTTGTGAGTAAGTTCAGAAACCGTAAAAAATTTACGATTAATATTTTTGTTTTGATAATCCATTTTGTGTCCGATAAGGGGTATTATGTAAACTTTTTAATTGTTGGAGAAAAAGTTTACATAATACCCATCAGATAATAACCCGAATGTGACAATTTATATAATCACTTTGCAACTATTCAGCTGCGCTGATTTAAGAGACGCAACATGCATGATATGCGTGAGTTTTTCAAGATTTTAACCGAAAGCCCGATTGTTTCGCTGAATAGTTACATTACTTTTTCAAATTTTCCATATTCGGCATAATTTCTTCTGCCAGGTATTTGGATAATGAAAATGGATAATCAATATCTGAAAAAATTACAGGATAGTTGCTCGATTGTTCATCAGCTTTGGGAAAAATAGAAAGTTTATGTTCTTTTTCAGTTTGTATAATAATTGTATACTCAGGTTTTTTATAATCTTCCTTTTTTTTGTCATAGATAAATCCAGCACATTTAAGACCGTCAAGAGTGGTTATTAATCTTTCAATTTTAAATGTGTCGTATTTTTGGCCGTCTTCTGTCTGCCAGATCAATTCTGTTTTTTCAGACTTTTTTTCATCTTTTTCATCAGGGTCGGATTTAAGAGGAACCTCTTTGCAAAGGAGAGTAATTTTTTTATCTTTATTATTCAAAATTATTTTCTTTATTTTACTTCTGTTAAATGAGACTACTTTTTTATCCCTTAAGTCATCAATGGTCTGATTGAATTTATCTTGAAAATTTCCATTTGCATGATACACACGTTTGTCCTTATCCAGCCGGATAAATGTATGCTGAAAAGATGGTGCTTTTTTGCCAATGTCAAAATTAAGCTTTACCTTTGCCCCCTCCATGACTTTAACTGTGATTTTTTTATCGTCGTTCAGGTCGTAACGGGTAAAATTTTCTGATTCTGAAACAAGAGCAGTTAATTTTAATTTTTCAATTAAGTCTGTAAGCTGATTTATATTGTCAAGATCCGCAGGATAATTTTCTGAATTAATCGACCATTTATTATCCTTTTTTTCCAGAATCAATAAGGACTCAGGTTTTGAAATTTCAATTCGTGAAATTTTATTTTTTGAAATTTTTGGTAAATCAGGAAGCTTATAGTTTGTTTTATCTGGATTATACATAAAAAGATAAAGACAGATACCTGCAGTCAATATCAGCAGAATAATTAATTCTTTCTTCATAATATATCCTTTCCCGGGTTATTAAAAACTTATCAGATGTGCTGATTAACGTAATAGCAGAGCGAAATTAAGGATCGGAGATTAAATAATATTGTTCAAGTTATTTAATTTGCGATCCTAATTATCTGGCAATCTAAGAAAAGATAGCCTCGATCTGTTTTTTTCTGGAGGCTCTTTTTTTCCATACAATCATCCCAAACAGAATAACAAGTATGGGTAAAACCGCAATATTAAGTGCTTTTATTATGGTTTTAGTAGAACCGGCAAGCTCGTCTATGGGATTCAGGCTCTGAATTTTACTCCTCAAAACAGCTATTTCATCACGATTGTTCAAATGGTCTATAATATTCATGATAAATACGGCATTTGGAGTCTGGCCCTCCTGATCAATAAGGGTATCTGTCAGCATTTCAGATGAGCCAATAATGAAAAGCTTCCCTTTTTTCCCTTTTTCTAAAAATTTTTCATCACTTATGATTTTTGTTTGTTCGGAAAGATCAGCCTCTTTTTCATCTGTGTTTGTATTCTTAATTTCTCTAACAGGTTTTGACTTTCCTGAAAAGTAGCTTTTAAAACTTCCTTCCAGCATATATGCCAGGGGATGACTCCCCAGCTCCTCTTCTGATTCAGGGGGAACTATATACGCAGGATTAAGATTTATATGTTCACTCATGATCCAGGATTTTTCAGAGGTTTCCATCAATTGTGTAACGGAAATATCATTTTTTGAAATATTTTCACTAATAATACTCACAGGTGAATTCTTGTAAACTATCAATTCTTTGATATTTTTCATATATTCCGGCTGCTGATTAATATGCTTGCTCAGTATTACCGGGGCAGTATAGATTTCTCTTTGGCCTCCCTGCTGCCGGTTGTTTTCTTTAATACAGGTTTTATCCAGTGCAACGGAATTGTCAACATTTACACCGTAATGATTTAACATTTTTTCCAGATTTGTATTCATGGGAGCATATTCCCGCATCCCAAAGTTATTTCCTCCCATTGGCGGGAGTACACTAAAGGAATCCAAAAAGATAGCAAGGCTGTTCCCCCGCATGAGAAACTGGTCAATCTGAAACAGTTCGTAGTCTGTAAAATTTTGTGTTGGATGGGCTATTATAAAGCATTTTAGACTTTCGGAAATGTTATCTTCTGTAATATTTATCTCTTCAAGGGAATAATTTTGTGATATTAATCTTCTGAAATTATTAAGATCTATCCGTTGACGCTGTCTTTGCTGTTTCTTTTCAAAGAGTGGCCTGGTTCCGTGATCAGCCAGATAACCTAAATTTTTATTGATATTAATAAGGGATTCCACGTTTTTGTTAATTATTTCTTCAAGGCTATCTTTTGCAATCAGTTCATATTTTGTCCCGATCAATGGAATCTGGTACATTTGAAGAAGATCAATTGTGGAAATCTCATCCTTATATTCCATGGTGAGCCCTATTCTCCCCTTCCCTTCTTGAACCCCATCTTTTTGGTCTCCCCATTTCAGGGTCATCAGATTGAGTTTTTCGGTTGATTCATAAAGCTTTTCATCCTTTGTGGGATCAAGGTATGTAAAATCAAGTTTATTGTAATTTTTTCCGTTTAATTTTTCCATGACTTCTTCAAGCTGCTTTGGCAGATCAGAAAGCCTGTCCAAACCCATTTGGCGGCTAACATCGAATAATGAGGAAGAGAGAAAAAGTTTAATTTTAATTTTTTCAGGGAGAGCTAAAAGTGTGCTGATTTTATCATTCATCTTTTTTATTTTGGTGGTCAATTTATACTCAAGCTTCTGGGTTTCTGTAATCATGGGCATCCTTTCAACCAGATCCCCATGGATAATTACAAGCCCCATATAAGCTTTTATAAATTTTATTTCATCTTTTTCAACAGATTGAATCTGTATAGGCTCTATGCCGTAGCTTTTGGCAAGCTCCTTATTACCTTCTGATTTTTCCCCGATATCCTTTTCATCGTTACTGAGATTATAAAAAGTATAGTTAAAATACTCTTTGCTGTTTATTGAATATTCTTCAAGAAGATCTCGAAGGTACTGCTCGATATTATTATAAGGGGCAGGAATATTTTTTGAAAAAAACACCTTGAGTGTTAATGGTTCAGAAAGTGTTGAAACCACAGTTTTACTTACGTCTGATAAAGAATAAATTTTATTTTTTGTCAGATCAATTCTGAAAAAAAAAGTGGAGGCTGCAATATTGAGTAGTATAATAAAAATCAAATAGATAAAAAATTTAATGTATTTTGCAGGGTGACTTTTTATACCCATTTTTATCTCCTTATTAGGGGTTGGTTCTAATTTTGACCATCAGGTGTCAGAGCTGCGTATGGTGAAATTTAAAAAATCCTGGCTGTTTGAGCACAGCGGGTTTCAGAGGCTTTTAAATTTTATTGCAGCTCAGCATATTGCTGAAATTAGAAATAAGTTCCCTTATTATTTTTTGTCTATAACCAGCGAAGTTGCATATAAAGCAATGAAAATAAGGCTTAAAAAGTAGACAATATTTCTGCAGTCTATGATTCCCTTTGAAATATTCTGAAAATGAAAACCGGTGCTTAAATATTGAACTGTTCCTAAAATACTTTCCGGAAGGAAAAAAAGCATTTTTCCCACAAGGGTTAAGAAAAAACAGATGGAAGCACCAATAATAAATGCAATAATCTGATTTCTTGTTAAGGAAGAAGAGAATATTCCTATGGCAGAATATCCCGCCCCAAGAAAGATTGCTCCCACATATCCCCCAATTACTGTTCCCCAGTCCAATTGACCTATAAAGGAGATTGCAACAGGATATGCCAGGGTCGGGATTAACATGGCTATTATAAAAGCTGTGGCTGCCAGGAATTTACCCATGATAATATTGATATGTGTCACCGGCAGTGTAAACAATATTTCATAAGAGCCGGAGCTGAATTCTTCTGAAAAAAGTTTCATGGTAATCGCTGGAATTACAAATGCGAATGTAAAAGGTAGAAGCGCAAAAAAGCCTCTAAGGGTCGCCTGGGAATAAAGGAAAAAGGTTGAAAAGAAAAACCACCCTGTGATGAGAAGAAAAATCGAGATCACAATATATGCTATGGGGGTTATAAAGTAATCCTTAAATTCCTTGCGAAATATATTCATGGTCTGATTCATGCTAAGCCTCCATGGTGAGTTCACGGAATATTTTTTCCAGAGTTTTTGTTTCCTGATAAAATTCTAGAAGAATCCAGTCTTGTTGCTTAATCTCTTTATAAATATGTTCCATTATGCCGGGATGTTTTTTGCAGGAGACCGTTAACTTTAAAATACCGTTATTTATATCCCCATCCTTTTTAACATCCCCCACACTACCTATGCTTTGGATATTTTTTTTAACAGCGTTGAATTTTGCATTTTTAAGGGAGATGTTAATTGTATTTTCTTGTGACGCGCCTCCCTTTAAAGCTTCCGCATCACCATCCCCCACTATTTTACCCTGATGTATAATTATTATCCTGTCGCATGTGGCCTCGACTTCACTTAATATATGACTGGAAAATATTATGGTTTTTTCTTTCCCTATCTCTTTTATTATTTCACGGATTTCAACGATCTGGTTTGGGTCGAGTCCAGAAGTAGGTTCATCTAAAATAAGTATTTCAGGATCACCCATCATTGCATGGGCAAGACCAACCCTTTGTTTATAACCTTTTGAAAGTTCACTAACAGGTTTATGAATTACTTCATGTAATTGACAAAGATTGACAAGATCATGTATTTTTGAATTACTCGAGGATTTATTCAATCCCTGCATTCCGGCAATAAAGTTAAGATAATCGTAAACCAGCATATTATGATACAGTGGGGCAGATTCAGGGAGATATCCTATCATTTTTTTAATCTCCAAAGCATCTTTGCCCATGTCAAACTCTTTGACACGGATACTTCCTGATGTTGGTTTGAAATATCCTGTCAGCATCCTTAAAATTGTGCTTTTGCCTGCTCCATTGGGTCCCAGTAACCCAAGTACTTTCCCACTGTTAATATCAAGATCAACCTGATCCACAGCGCATAATTCACCATAATATTTGGAAAGCTTTCTGAGATGAATCATAAATGTCCCCCATTTCGCGAATTAAGACCGAATGAAATGTTTCCTTAAGATGATTAAAATGAAACTGAATAGTTACAAATAATATAGTATAGATTGTTAGAATTAATTTGATCTCCGTTCCTTAACAAAATTTATCGCTCTTGAAAAGAAAATTTTTTGTGTTATATTTAAAAAATAAATCTTGTAAACAAATATATTAATTATTTTATTAAATAAATTGAGACTATCTAACTAATAAAAAACAGGAGGTCGCCATGGAGACAGTACCACTACAAAGAACTCAAGCACAAGTCGTTGTAAATAGTTTTATCAGAAGCGTTTACAACTGGATGGCTGTGGGGCTTGCTCTTACAGGTATTGTGGCTTTTTATGTGGGTCACAGTGAAACAATGACAAGAATAATTTTTGGTAACCGCATTCTCTTTTATGCCTTGATAATTGGTGAACTTGTACTGGTTTTCACCCTGAGTGCGAGAATAAGTAAACTTAATGCTTCCACCGCAACCGGTATGTTTCTCCTTTATTCTCTACTAAACGGAGTCACATTATCGTTTATTTTTCTTGTTTATACCAGTTCATCCATAGTTTCCACATTCTTTATATGTTCCATAACTTTTGTGGCAAGCAGTATTTACGGTATGGTAACCAACAAAGACCTCACATCAATGGGTAATTTCATGGCCATGGGCCTTTTCGGGATTATTATTGCCACAGTTGTTAATATTTTTTTGAAAAGCTCAGGTATGAGTATGATAATAAGTTATGTCGGCGTTATTGTTTTTGTTGGGTTAACCGCATATGATACCCAAAAATTAAAAGCAATGGCTGTATCACTCCCTGCCGGGATGGATGCCGGTGCAGTAAGAAAGGGTGCTATTATGGGAGCCCTTACATTATATCTTGATTTTATCAACCTGTTTCTTATGCTTCTTAGAATACTTGGGGACAGGGATTAAAAGTTTTTCTCGTTCCCACGCATAAGCGCGGGAACGTATATCGAACTTATACAAAACACCAGTAGTATCCGGTTAGAAAATTGCCAGAAAGAAAATACGGAAAGTTTAACCGGACACTGCTGACTAAACACATAAATTTTCAGAATCTTCGACGAAAAAATTTTTCTCGTTCCCATTTTAAAACAATTAATTTTATCCTGACAGTCTGAATGTTTTTGATTTTATCCCCCATACAAAGAACTTTATCCATTCAAATCCAAATAACATCAGTTCAACATCATCTTTTTTCAGCTTTTTTTTAATGGGGGGTTTTACTTTATATCTTTTAAAAAAGCTGCTCTTTAGCATAAAGTCACGAAACATGTCTAAATTATATATGGCCATAAAAGCCATCTTTGCTTTGGGACTTTTTTCCCCTTCCCTCCCCCATGGATCTGTTTGAAACAGACTCCTTAGTTCCCCCCATAAACGTGTCATCCTGTTGTATTCTATGGCTTCCTGATTTTCTGTCCAGGTTTTTGTTGTCCATGTTTTTTTTTCATGCTGTCCAAGGCAAAAATCCGGGGGTCTGAAAAAAGATATAAGTTCTGTTTTGTCAGTATTTTCATGGAAAATTACTCCCTGCTCAACGGGAAATGTACGGCATGTATCAGGCCTGTCAGGATAAACCGTGCACCCTGAGTTATCTAAAAAAGGACAGGTCTTCTCCTTATTTTCAGACATTTTAAGTAAAACATCGGGGAAAAATGTTGATGGCCTTAAAATAATATCAGTATATTGGTCAAGAAAAGAGTTTGATGAAATATTAAGCCTGTTTTTGAGTCTTATTACGTCATAGGGGTATAAAAACAGATTTATGTTACGGCAGCACAGGTTAAAACAGGAAAGGTCCGAATGGCACTTGAATGAAAATGTTTCATTATCCTTAATTCGTGTTCCTGGGACTTTGTCCAGGCTGTTATTAAGCTCCATCAACTTCATGGTATTATAATCTCTCAATATTATTTGTAACTATTTAGCTAATATGTACGGCAACAGGTATATTCAGCAAAACTATGACAGCATCTGTGCCACTGTTATTTTAATTTTATGGGAAAAACCGGCAGCCTCCCTGAGTTCTTTTTCAAGTACCGCCATATCCATATAAAAATGTGTTCTGTCAAGCCTGCAGCCTTCGTCAGTCTTAATATCTTCTGTGAAAAGGGGACAACCAGGGCCTGTGGTTACGTTTCCATCGGGTCTGTTTAACATGTGGGGCAGGCCGTGTAATCTGCAAATCATAGGCCGGTACCGGTATAATGAACATAAGCCATTTATATTTACAGGGCACATGGCTCTTTGGCCATTTTTTAAAATATCCAGAGCTTTTTTTTGAATACTGTTTTTTTTATCTTTGGGCAGCATGGCAAACCCTTTTTGCAAATAAAGATATTCCAGGAGTGTGTGATGATAAAAGAGCGTTTCGCAGCAATTATCAACACATCCTGTACAGTTAAACCTGTAAAATCCCGCTATTTTATCATACATTCTGTCCATGGAGACAAAAATTTTATCAAGTTTTTCCAGAAAAAAGTTATAGTTACTATATTTTATTTCATTTAAAATTTTATTAGACATATTTTACACCGATGGGGAAGGAAAAAAGATTTTTGCGTATAGATTTAAGGCAAACCTGTCTGTCATGCTTGCAATGAAATCACAAACAATCCTTTCCTTTGGTACTGTATCAGAATTTGCAGAGAGGATATCCATGGCTTGAAGGTGCTGATTTAGCTCTTCCTCATTATTAAGGAAAAAGGTATAAAGCTCGCATAAAATTCTTTTTGCCTTGATAAACTCATTATGAACCTTGGGAGCTCGATATACATTTTCATACAGGAAGTGTCTTAACTCAGCCATTGCCGAGCGGACAGTGTTGCCCATTTTCAGATGAAGGTAGGTATTTTCAATACTACTCGATTCAATAATATCTGAAATCATTCTGGCGGTCCGCAGGGAATGAGTTTTTCCCAGCACTTTATTGCATGAATCCGGAATTTGTTTTTCATCTATAACGCCACTTTTTATGGCATCATCAAGGTCATGATTTAAATAGGCCATTATATCAGCAATACGGACAATTCGTCCTTCCGCTGTAAAAGCCATCTGAGCAGAATCTTCGGAAATTACCTTGCCATATCCTTTGGAATGCTTTACAATGCCATCCCTTACTTCAAGAGTGAGATTCAGCCCTTGACCATTTTGTTCAAGACGATCAACCACCCTGAGGCTCTGCTCGCTGTGGCAAAAACTTTGGGAATATATTTCTCTAAGGGCTGTTTCACCTCCATGACCAAAGGGGGGATGTCCCAGGTCATGGGCCAGGGCAATTGCTTCTGCAAGATCTTCGTTTAAAAACATGGCCCGTGTTATTGATCTTGCGATTTGCGCAACCTCCAGAGTATGTGTCAGGCGGGTTCTGTATTCATCACCTTTTGGTGATAAAAATACCTGGGTTTTATGTTTCATTCTGCGAAAAGCATTGGAAAAGACAATTCTCTCCCTGTCCACTTGAAAAGCTGTACGTATGGGGCAGGGTTTTTCATTTTTTATCCGGCCTCTGGTCTCTGAACTGAGACATCCTGCAGAAGACATAAATTTTTTTTCTCGTTCTTCAAAGATTTTTCGTATAGACATGACTTGACTATATATATTAATTTTACTAAATTAACAAACTAATATGATTAGAAAAGCTCACATCACCGACATAAAGGCCATTCACCAGCTTCTTCAAACCTATGGAGATAAGGGAGAACTTCTTCCCCGTCCCATAAGTCAACTCTATGATCATGTAAGGGATTTTTCTGTCTTCACTGATGAATCAGGCCGGGTCATTGGCTGCTGTGCACTACAGTTTTGCTGGGAGGATCTTGCAGAAATAAGGTCACTGGCTGTTATGCCTGAAAATATCCGTAACGGAATCGGTTCAGGACTCATTAAGGAAGCTCTGGCTGAAGCAAAGCTTTTTACCATAAAAAGAATCTTTACACTCACCTATAAACCTGAATTTTTTAAAAAGTTTGACTTTAATCAAATAGACCGGTCAGAACTCCCTTTAAAAATATGGGCAGACTGCATCTTATGTGTAAAATTTCCAGATTGTGATGAAACAGCCATGATGAAAAAAATCGGCTGATTATGCTGATTATAATGAGGCAACCATTATAGCCCTGAAAGGGCACTGACTATAGATGTCCAGATAATAAATTTTATAAATCCAGATGGCAAAACAGTTTATTGCTGAAATTATTTATATGAACATCTATACTATCCTGGGACAACGTCCTGGGAATTAAAACAGCCATTTTTATTAAAATATTAAAGTAACTATTCAGCTATTTTAAAGATGCTGAGTTCAAACACGCTTCAGGTATGAAAGGTTTCAGCCAATGAAGGAATCCATAAAAAAAGACGCATGGGTCTATATTATCATACAAAACCCGGATGCAGATGAACAGATATTAGGTTTGCAGGAAAAAGAAAATGATACTCTTTTTATCCCTGCTTTTTTAAAAAAAGAAGATGCCGAAGATTGCTTTCTTAATATCCCCCGACCCTCTGGAATAAAACATCAGATACAGGCAATAATCTTTGAGGAATTAACTGATCATGCTGTTAAAAATAATTATGAACTATTTTTTTTAGATAATACCGGAAAACTTATTGAAAAAATAAAACCATGAATGTAGGAATAACAAGATAATATTTATCTTTTGCTTCTTTTTTTAAAAAAATAGCTCTTTATTGCTATATTATTTTCAAAATTGCTATATTATTTTCAAAATTTCTTTGTATTAAATTTAAAGTTTTTTATTTGCCGGGTTAAATTTAAAAATTTATTTGTAAATTATAAAAACTAAAGGTTTTTACATGGATGATTTCGCTTTTTTGATTCACCCGCGAGTTATTGAAGATATCGGCAGACGTTTGGGGCAAGTTCTAGGGATCGGTGAAAATTTTGGAATGAAAATCCTGCCTAAAAAAACAAGCGAATCCATCATTAAAAAATTAACGGGGAGACAAGGTTTTACCTTATGTTCTAAGTTTCAAATTAATGAAGAGACCACAGGATATATAATTGCTGTTCTTTTAACAGCTGAACAGATGGTAAAACTTCCAAGAAGAATTGTATATAAAAGAATCCTGGATGCCGTCCTTTTTGCACAAAACCGGCTTAATGTTACCAGAATAGGCCTGGGCGCTTATATAGCCCCTTTAACACTAAACGGCAAACTCCTTATAAAGGACTCTAACATTACCGCTAAAATTACCCATGGCGACTCCCTTTCAGCAGCATCTGCAATCCCTGCCATAATCAAAAGTGCTGAATTGAAAAATATTGATGTGCGCGAAAGTACAATTGCAGTTGTGGGGGCTTATGGAGTTGTGGGGAGAGGTGTTGCTCTTATGCTCCCTGATCTGTTGTCCCCCTTTGGAATAATACTCACAGGGCCAAATTTTAACAAATTGTCCTTTGTTAAAAAAGAGATTAGGAGAAAATATAAAAACAGCATTGTTTGTTCTAGGGATAACAGTATAATTAAAGATGCAGATATAGTTGTACTGTGCACAACAGCTCAAGGCTCAATTGTAGATAAAGATATGTTAAAAAAAAATGCCATAGTCATAGATATGGCACAGCCTCAAAATATGGGGCAGGAAACGTGTGATGCCCGGCCTGATGTATTAAGGGTTGACGGAGGGTTCATCGCTATTAATGGCGTGGATATTAATTTTAATATGGGGCCCCCTGCAGGTTCTGCTTTTGCCTGTTTTACAGAGACCATGGTCCTGTCATTAACCCAGGATAAGGATCACCATGTGGATATGGTTGATGTTGACTTTGCAAAATATATTCTAGCCAAAAGCTCTGAGTTAGGTTTTTCCATGGCACCGTTAACTAACTTTTCAATGCCGATAACAGAGTGAAATTATTCATGGGAAAATTTGTTTTATAATTAGTATAATTATTTATGAAGATACTCTTAACCGGAGCAACAGGTTTTATTGGAAGGGCTTTATGTAAAAAATTGGCCCCTGACAATAATTTATTAGGGCTTTATCATAAAAAACGGCCTGATTTTTCGCTCAATATGATATGGAAACAGGCTGACCTGAACAACACCAGCCAAATAGCTCTTATTTGTAAAGAAAATCCCCCTGACATGGTTATACACGCAGGGGGCATCTCCCATGAAAAATATAATATAAAGACTACAGATTCATATTTAAAGACAAACTCCCGCGCAACAAAAAATCTGGCAATGATTGCTTTTAACAGCAACCCCAACGTATGTTTTATTTATCTTTCCTCTGTATCGGTATACGGTGATCACCCCCACGCTTTTCCTCATATGAGGATTTCCCATCCTGTTGATGAAAAGAGTCTTTGCAATCCATCGGGCCCATATGCAAAAAGTAAATTCAATGCCGAAAAACATTTAATTGCTTTATATGATCAAAATTTTTTAAAAAAGCTTGTTATATTGCGCCTTGCGCCGGTATATGATTATACAAATAATCTTAACCTTAAGCGGAGAGTATCTGCACCATTTAGTCTTGCCCATATCAGATTCGGCTCGGGGAAACAAAAAATCTCTGTACTGGCAAAATCAAATGCCGCGGATTTTATAGATTTTTTAATTTGTGAGCTGAACAAAACAAAAAAGAGATATTTTAATATAATAAATATTTGCGACGCAACCCCCATGGATTTTAATACTATTATTAATCTTTTTAAAAATAATAAGGTGCTTCTCTGCAGTCAGGTTATACATTTTCCTATAAAATTTCTTGCTTTGGCTGCAGCAATTGCGGGTTTTCTTTTTCCCAATAAGAAAAAAAATATTCAATCGCTTTATATCAAACTTGCCCTGGACCAGGTTTATGATAACAGAAAAATGCTTTGTGCTGGTTTTAAACCAAAGGATTCCATTGAAACAATCTTTAAAAGATGAATAACACCATTTTATTATATATATGCCCTATTTTTATTGGAAGTTTAGGTGCCTGGTTTATAAGCAGATATGGCCATAAAGCAGGAGTTATTGATTTCCCAAATCATAGAAGCTCCCACTTAATACCAACACCAAAGGGGGGGGGAATAGGAATTATCACAGGTTTTGTTCTTTTATCATTATTCCTTAAAATCCCCGTCAGCTTTTGGCTTTTGCCCACCCTTCTGGCTGCATTTAGTTTTTATGGAGACAGGGTTAATATTTCTCCCAAAATTCGTCTGGGTGTACAATTTCTGGCTGCATTCATGTTTCTGTTTTATACATTTTCATTCTTTATTTCAGGTAGCGGGCCCTTGCTGACTGGAAGCTTAATACTATTGGCAGCTGTTTTTATTGTGGGAACAGCGAACTTTTATAATTTCATGGATGGGATTGACGGAATTGCCGGAATTGCTGGAATAGTCGGATTTAGCCTCATGGCATTTTTCACCTGTTTTTCAGCAAATGATCCGATACTTTCCACCCTGGCCATGGGAATCGCCCTGGCCTGCATCGGTTTTCTTCCGTTTAATATATTAAAAGGGCGAGTATTCATGGGAGATGTCGGGAGTATATTTCTTGGATTTGTCTTTGCTGAGTATGTTATTTTACTCTCAAAAAATTTTAAAGATTTTATATGTCTGTCAAGTTTTCTCTTTCCCTTTTATGCCGACGAATTGATCACCATGGCCCTCCGGCTAAAAAACAGGGAGAGCCTTTTTACCCCCCACAGAACACATCTCTATCAAATTTTAGCAAATGAAGGTGCCGTTGATCACTGGAAAATTTCTGTGGGTTATGGGCTGCTCCAGCTTATGGTCGGTGTGACCATGTTAAGTGTAATTTCCCATGGAACTATTAATGTCCTGGGGACAGGGACCCTTTTTTTTGCAGGATATGCTGCAGCCTATTTTCGATTAAAAAAGTGGGCAAGCAAAGCGAATCAATAAAAATCGTACCAAAGTGTCATTACAATATAAATACTTTCATAACACTTTGGCCCAAAAGGACGGAATCATTGCAATCGCAGGGGCGAATTTCATATCCGCCCTGTCTGATACAAGGGCAGAAATGGATTCTGCCCCTACCCCAGCCCTCCCCGAAGTTCCGCAATGAAAAATTGTATCTTACAAACTCTTAAACACCTCCTGGGCAGCCTGAATTGTTTTTTCTATATGTGAAACAGTGTGCGCAGATGAAACAAAGATTGCCTCAAACTGGGAAGGTGGAAGATATATCCCTTTTTCAAGCATACCTTTATAATAGGCTGAAAACATATCAAGATTACATTTTTTTGCATCATCAAAATTTTCCACCCGCTTATTGGTGAAGAATAATCCCAGCATCCCCCCTACCCTGTTCACCATGACATCTATCCCAGCCTTTTGGGCAGCCTGATCAAGGCCCGTTGATAAAAGTTCAGCTGTTTTATTCAAAGCATCATAGAATCCCGGTTTTTTTAGTTCAGCAAGGGTGGAAATACCCCCAGCCATTGCAAGGGGGTTCCCTGAAAGGGTACCAGCCTGATAAACCGGTCCCTGGGGAGCTATCTGCTCCATTACTTTACGTTTTCCGCCATAGGCTCCCACAGGAAGGCCTCCTCCTATGATTTTACCAAGACAGGTAATATCAGGTTCAATTTTATATAAAACCTGGGCACCTCCGTAGGCAACTCTGAATCCTGTCATTACTTCATCAAATATGAGTAGTGAATTGTTTTTCCTTGTTAAATCCCTTAATTTTTCTAAAAAGTTATCACCTGGGGAAACCAGGCCCATATTGCCGGCAACGGGCTCAACAACCACACAGGCAATCCTTTTTCCATGTTCATCCATCACTCTTTTTAAAGTGTCAAGATCATTAAAGGGTATGGAAATAGTATTTGCGGCAACCCCTTCAGGGACGCCGGGGCTCCCTGGGATTGCAAGGGTAGCAACACCTGAGCCGGCTTCTATTAAAAAAGTATCAGCATGGCCATGGTAGCATCCATCAAATTTCAGAACAAGGTCTCTATCTGTAACCCCCCTGGCAAGACGAGCTGCACTCATCACAGCCTCTGTACCTGAATTGACCATTCTGACCATTTCCACAGACGGAATAGCATCTATTACAGCCTCTGCCAATTCGATTTCCAGATCCACAGGTGCGCCAAAACTGGTCCCCCTCTTTAAAACAGATGTAAGAGCTTTAATCACGGATGGGTGTCTGTGGCCAAGTATCATAGGGCCCCATGATCCCACATAATCGATAAAGGAATTGCCGTCAACATCATAAATCATACACCCTTCAGCACGATCTATAAAAAGAGGCTCTTCCCCCACTGATTTACAGGCACGCACAGGGGAATTTACCCCTCCTGGAATTTTTTTCAAAGCCCGTTTAAAAAAATTATGGGAATTGTTACGATTCATATTTTTTTCCTTTTCTCCGGCGACCGATAACGGAGTGAAATTATTTATGTGATGATATAGTAACTATTCAGCGAATATGTACTGCAACAGGTATAATCTGATTAAACCATGAAAAACTCACAGATAAGAGGTCGTAAAGAAAGAATCTGTTAAAAATATAAACTTGCGTAATTGTAGGGGCACGATGCATCGTGCCCTTACCCTGATGGATTCTTTCTTAACGCTCTCTAATCCGTTCAAACAATTTCAAAGTTTTAATCAGATCATACCTGCTGCCTATCTTAAATCAGCGACGCTGAATAGTTACACGATCTATATATAAATAAAAAACGGCCAACTGTATACAAATAACAGCCGACCGTTTTTTTTAAAAATAATAGTGCTGTAAAACAGGATATACAAAAGCCTATTTCATCTCTTTTACCTTATCTGCAAACTCTGGAATGAACTCAAGAATGTCTGCAACAACCCCAACGTCTGCCACCTGAAAAATAGGCGCTTTGGAATTTTTGTTGATTGCGATCATAAAGGGAGATCCCTTGATTCCGCCAAGATGCTGGAAAGAACCGCTGATACCACATGCAATATAGACTTTTGGCTTTACTGTCTGACCGGAAGTTCCAACCTGACGTGATTTTTCAAGCCATTTGGAATCAACAATGGGTCTTGAGCATGAAACATCAGCCCCCAGAGCTTCTGCAAGATCCTGGGCTATTTCTATATTATCTTCATCTTCTATACCACGGCCCACGGAAACAAGAACGTCAGATTTGGTAATGTCAACATCACCAACTTCTGCCACAACAGTTTCAAGATAAGTCCGTTTTGCAGTGAGGCCCTGGGCTTCTGATGATTTATCCACTACATTGCCTGATGCAGCCTTGCTTTCATCGGGAGCAAATGCGCCGGGACGGATATTAATTACTGCCCCTAATGAAATATCACATGATACATGGGTACTTACCTGCCCGCTGTATTCCTGGCGAACAAGTTTGAGAATGGACGCATCCAAACCTTCAAAATCGATAACATCAGCAACAAAAGCAGCATCAAGTTTAATTGAAAGGCCCGGTCCCAGGTCCATTCCAAAAGTGGTATGGGGAACAAGTAATATCCCATCAGATGGGAGTATTTTAAGTAACAGAGCCCTGATTATTTCTGCATTGGGATAAGCCAGATTTTCATTATCTATCTTTAAAACTTCATTATATGATGCAGCAACTTCAGTGCAAACAGCATCCAAATCACTCCCGGAGCCCGTCACAATAGCTGTAACCTGTGCATCAGCCTGTAATTTTTTAGCTGCTGCTATAAGCTCCAATGCAGTGTCATCGGCAACTCCGTTTTTATGTACTATATATGCAAAAACCTGGGTCATTATTTAATACCTCCCTTGGCTTTTAAGAGTTCAACAAGTTTTTCAACTATCTCTTCTGTACTTCCTTCGAGCATTTCAGCCCCTTCTCCAAGGTCAGGAACAAAATAATCTGATACTTTTACTTTGGAACCAGCTTTACCAACTGTATCAGGAGAAATCCCAAGGTCAGATGCACTACGAACAGGTATTTCAACAGATGCAACTTTTCTTATTCCACGAATACCAACATAGCGAGGTTCGTTTATACCGGTCTGAATGGAGAGAACACATGGAAGTTCAATATCATTCATTTCCACATTCCCGCCTTCAACTTCACGGCCGACCTTCAACTTTTTGTCATCAATAACTTCTACCTTATTAACCAGTGATGCATATGGTAAATCAAGCATCGCGGCAAGCATTCCGCCAACCTGACCAGCACCGGCATCTGCCTGTGCTCCGGCCATAATAAGGTCATATTTTCCTTTTTCAACTTCAGCCTTTAAAATGCTGGCCAGACCTTTTCCGTCGGAGCCATTAAAAGCATCGTCTGAAAGGAGAATCCCCTTATCCGCACCCATGGCCATCTCTCTTCTTAAAACTTCTTCGGACTCATCATCTCCCACTGAAATAACAGTAACAGTTCCACCAACATTGTCACGAATTTGAATCGCTTCTTCCACAGCGTAATTATCCCATTCGTTCACAGAGTAAACAAGATCGTCCCGAGCGATATCTGAGCCGTCATTATTGACCTCGATCTCATTTTCAGCTGTATCAGGAACTCTCTTGACACATACTAAAATTTCCATATTAATCCTCCTCAAAAATTTTACTCAAGTCTTATTCAAAACTGGTATTAAAAAAAATAGCACTAAGACTGTTCATTTTACAAATTAACCTGGCAAGTTTAGGATCTAAAATCATATAAATTGAACAAAAATTGTGAAGGATTTTGGTTCATATACAAGACGCATTAAAGGTTGAATACTTGATGTATTCGGTCTTTGATGCAACGCAGTAGATGAGCCAAAAGACAAACAATTTCGTTTAAGTTATTTCGTCCTAGTTCCTTAACATCAGGCAATAATATGTTGCTCTATCAGTTCCACAAGTTCTATGGCCTCCAGCTGACCTTCCAGGCCGGCAACCTTAATGGCATCTTCCATATTCACAAGACAAAAAGGACAGGCTGTAACAATAACATTGGCCCCTGCTTCTTTGGCCATCTGAACCCTTAAAACGCCCATTCTCATCTCTTCTTCAGGTTCATAAAAAAGCATTAACCCACCGCCTCCGCAGCAGAATGAACGATCCCTGGATTTTTGCATTTCAACTATATTGATACCGGCAATTGCTGCCATAGCCTGTCGGGGATCTTCATACAAGTCATTATGACGTCCCAAATAACATGGATCATGATAGGTATAAACCTTATCCATATCCTGTACATTACTCAATCTGAGATCCCCTGATTTTATCTTTTTAACTATGGTCTGGCTGATATGTTCCACAGGGGGTAAATCTGAATATTCATTCTTTAAAGCATTATATGCATGGGGATCCGAGGTTATTATTCTGGTTACCCCTGAGTTTAATATTGCATCAGTATTCTGATCCCTTAGATCCTGGAAAAGCATTTCTTCACCAAATCTTCTCACCTCATTACCACTGTCTTTTTCTGCTTTTCCCAACACTCCAAAATCTACCCCTGCATGAGTCAGCACCTTGGAAACAGATCTGGCAATATCCTGCATCCTGTCATCAAATGAAGTGATGCTGTCGACAAAATAAAGGTTCTCTGCTGTTTCACCTTTTTCAAGAAGCTTTACGCTGCAGTCTGCCGCAAATTCTTTATCCTTTGACCAATCCGCACGTTTTTTCTCCATTTTGCCCCATGGGTTCCCTCTTTTTTCAAGAGCAGAAAGGGGTTTTTGCAGAGACTGGGGGACCATACCTTCATCGACCATGCCGCGTCTTAAATCAACGATTTTATCAATATACTCAATTCCCAGTGGACATTCCTGCTCACATGCACCGCAGGTTGTGCATGACCATATCTCCTCCTCTTCATATATGTCACCAATTAATGGCTTACTTTCAAGAAAATCTCCCCGCAATGGATAATTATTAAATATTTTATCCCGGGCTTTTATCGATATAAATCTTGGAGAAAGGGGCCGTTTAACAGCATTTGCAGGGCATTGGTCAGAACATCTGCCGCAGTCAGCGCATGTATAAAAATCAAGAATATGTTTCCATGTGAAATCTTCAAGTTTCTTGACACCAAAAGATTCAAGTTCATCTAATTTTTCATCAGAAACACCATGCATTACTGGTTTGATATTTCCTTTTTTTATCCTCATAAAAAAGACATTGAAAACCGAGGTAATTACATGGAAATGCTTTCCCAGTGGCAAAAAACAGAGAAAAAAGAAAAAGACAATATCATGGACGTAATATGAGATTACATGCAGGGGCTGTAACAGTTCAGTGGATGAACCATGGAGCAGTAAGCTAAAGAACCAGACAAGTGTCAAAGGAGGCATAAATCCTCCATGGCCTGCTGCTGCAATTTCCGAAGCCTCAAAAAGGCTTTCAGAAACCATGAGAGTCATGATAATACCTAAAACAAATACAGCTTCTTTTGTATGATCGTGACCATATTTTTCAGGAACAGCATACCTTGCAGGTTTAAAATAACCTCTTCGTACTGCAGCAATGGCGCACGCCACAAAAACAGCTGTTGCAGCATAATCTTTCAATAAGTTATAAATAAACCCCATTGTACCTGAAAAACCAGGGAGGACAAAATCACTGGAAAGACCAATAACCACAAGTGACGTTGACCTGATTGACAAGATCAGAAAGCCGACAAATATGATAATATGCAAAACCCCAGCAAGCATATACCTTGGCTGACGGTACTGGATAAGCCATATTTTCAGCAAATTAAAAATTCGTTGCGGAATATTATCAAAACGATTATCAGGGGCCGCTTTAACTAAAGGAGCCAGGCGTTTTGCAATAATAAATGTAAACAGAGCAACTCCGGCAACAGGGATCAAGAATGAAAATAATATTGTAGGAAAAAATCCCAAAATGAAATATTGCGATGGTGGTATTAGTGGTGTCATGCTTGAACTTCCTATTCTGTTGACAAACAATTGACAAGGGTTAATAAAGATGGCTTCGCAACAATCGATTCTTTTTCATGTTTTATATAGGCTTTAAGATAATGATTTTGAGTGCGTTATCATATCGAAGATATACTAAAACCTATAGTCTGAACCGGTTGAATTCATTCCAAAAATGTTCAGGCTAAGATACTTGGCAGAATAACAGCTATACTGATACCCACCGCATTTATTATCAAAAAAATGAAAACTTTGTCAAGAAATTTGCAAAAAAAGGAAGATATCAGGCAGAATTTCAAAGGGATTTCAAATAAATGGTCTGACAAATAAAAAAAGAAACAAGTCATAGACCGCCATGGTTTAAGAGAACAGCGGCCCATGATATCATGATATATAGATCGTTACATAAATAATTTTATTATGTTACCGTGGGAGGTATGCCATTAGCATTATTTACCCAGGATAGCTTTTTTATTGTTTCTGCTCTAAATCCATTGAATAATTAAAAAGTTCAGGATTAAAAAAATTCAGCCCCACCTCTATGGATTTATCATTTTCAACAATATAAACACATTCCAACTCCAAAACAGGATCATCTTTTTTTAGTCCTAAAAATCTCGTAACCCGATCGCTGGCCTTTACCGCTTTAATTCTTTGGGAAACCCGCTGTAATTGTAAACCACTTTTTTTTATCAGGTGTGATAAAACAGGCTCCTCCTTAATACTATCCGTATCCATGTACTGAATAAGATCCGAATGTATGCTGGTAACAAAATAACAAAAGGGATATTCATTTTTATACCTTACGCCACGCACACAAAAAATTTTTTCTCCAGGCTCCAGCCCCATTAGCAATGCAGCCCTCATGGATGGGTTGACAACTCCCTTGTGATGAATTTTCTTTGAAAGATAAGCAAACTTAAAGGTTTCCGCAAGACTGTTTACGGTACTAAAGTAGTGCATGACCTTATCATGGGGTTTATTAGGTGCAATATAAGTCCCTTTCCCGGGTATTCTAAAAATAAGCCCTTCATTTTTTAATGCGGCAAACGCCTGTCGAACCGTTGTGCGACTTACGCTGTACTCTTTACAGAGTTCATTTTCAGTGGGCAACGGCACATCAAGGGGAAGAACGCCTGATAAAATTTTCTTTCTTAATAATTGCTGTAACTGATAGTAAAGTGGGATCTGATCTCTTTTTAAACGCATTGATTATTTCCTGATGGCTTCGATGTATTATGTTACTATATTATACTATAAACCCTGCTTAAATTATAATAATTTTTCTTCAATAGTGTCAAGACATTTATCCGTTGTTTAAATTAAATTCAATACTTTTTGGATAATATTTCCAGATGTAATTCCATATTTTTCCAGCACATCACCTCCAGGGGCTGAAGTGCCGAATTGAGAAATTCCTATCATAAAACCGTCGGCTCCTGCATATCGTTCCCAGCCCATGGTAATCCCAGCCTCTATGGTCACCCGTACCTTGACATCTGGCG
>Ga0190313_1000178_pt1 | contig 41108 bp, 51 predicted proteins | sample 4870071011_MG_FD_169989 | JGI IMG/M metagenome (GOLD analysis project Ga0190313, IMG submission 169989) | Hydrothermal vent sediment bacterial communities from Southern Trench, Guaymas Basin, Mexico - 4870-07-10-11_MG | ecosystem: Environmental > Aquatic > Marine > Hydrothermal vents > Sediment ... | reverse complement strand
GCGGAGTATAGGGAAATGTTCTAGGGACTATTATCTCGACCTTGAAAAATCCTCCCTCGTAAAGTCCCTCGCCTATAATCACTCCCCTATAATGGGTTAATTGATTATTCACGATATCGAAGGTCGGCTCATTCTCCCGCATAAGCTTATACTCTAACGCAAGCCTCCTACTCCACAAAGGCTCTGGAAGCTCGGTCTTCAACTCCATCTCCATCTAGTCCCGAGGCTAGGTAATTAATCTTGAGCAAAATATTGTTAAAAAACGCGATACTATACAGGCTCTCTCCCTTATCCGCCGACGGTCCTCGTTATCAGGATGAGCTTATCCCCATCCTGGGCCCCGATCGACTCTAGGGTCTCGGTATCCTTTAGTGCTCTCCCCCTATAGGTTAGCCTGGTGGTATCTGGGGGAAGCTTCTTCATGGCGCAAACCTTTGCTCTGATAGCCCCTATCGTGGTGTTCGGGGATACCTCAAGCTCTATAGGGCTACCGCCTCCGATTGCGGGGACAATCCTGATCTTCATCCCTTTTCGAACCCCCTATCCGAATTCTAGGAGCAAGACACCCTATATAAGGGTGTCGTAAGATCTCCTGCTTAAATATTCTCTGAAGAATATCCTCCGTAATGACGATTATGCCGCTGGCCAGGGAAACCAGGTATAGCTCGATCAAGCCGATACACTTGCCTAAATATTAAATTATCCTGCTTGGCTCTTCTCTATAAGACGATGACCATGAAGGTAAGGATTTATCCGCTCGCTCTTGGGAAGATAATAAAACACGCGCTGGATGATCTAAGTAATGAGGTTGCAGGGCTTCTCGTCGGAAAGTATCTAAAGCGTAATGATATTCTGGAGGTTTGGGATGCTATCACCGGAGGTCAGAAATCCACTCCCGGCTTCGTCTATCTCGAGGAAGAGGCTATAGCAGCCGCAGCCGAATGGGTCCTTAAGAATAGACCCGGGCTCTATATTGTCGGCTGGTATCACTCTCACCCGGGGTTCAGCATATTCCTATCCGCGATAGATATCGAAACCCAGAAACTGTATCAAAAAATGTTTCCGAAAGCAGTAGCCCTGGTAGTAGATCCGCTAAAATATGCGGAAACAAGAAAGCTTCAGGATCTCAAGTTCAGCGTATTTAGGATCGATAGGCGAGGCCGGGTTGTCAAGGTCGCGGTTACGATCGGCATCCAGAGGCAGAAGCTCCTCGAAAGCACTCTAAAGGGTATGGAGACGATAGACTTAAAATATATCGATGGAAGAAAGCCCGCCCCAGAACCACAGGTCTCTCCCCAAGTTCTCGGAAGTTATAAGATCGATAAGCTTACAGGCTCGATAAGCTCCCTCTTGAAAAAGTTCAAGGATAGGGTTGGTCAAAGCTGAGGGATGGAGGGTTGAGGTAAAAAGTTTTAAATAGGGAGCTACGAGGAGAATTGAAGAAATGCCAGATTCTAAAGGTTTTAGGTTCAAATCTCGGAGGCTGCTGACGAAGCCTACAGGCTCTAGGCAGGGGCCTAATCCTGAGATCTATCTTCAGGAGTTTCAGCCTGGTGATAGGGTCGCTATTAAGATTAACCCCTCGGTTCATAAGGGTGCTCCTCATAGGAGGTATCATGGTAAGATAGGAGAGGTTCTTGGCAGGCGTGGGAGAGCATATGTTGTTAGGGTTAGGCTTGGAGAGAAGCTTAAGACATTAACGATTCTCCCAGACCATCTGGTTAGATGGAGTGCGTGATAGCTTATGGTGAGAAAGATTATCTCCCGAACGCCATTATCTCTCCCGGAGGTCGAGCATATTCTAACAAGTAGCGATATTGAGCTAAGCTCCCTCCAGCAAAGGGTTTTAGACTATGTGCGGAAGCATTCAAAGCTTCCGGCAGATAAGGCTGAGGAATTGATTAAGGAGCTTATGGAGAAGTTTGAGCTTACGAGAGAGGAGGCGGTTCAGATAGCGGATATCTGTCCAGTTCATGTCGAGGAGCTTAGGGCGATCCTAAGCGGCTATAAGAGGCTCGTCCCATTCCTCCTATTCTCCGAGGAGAAGCTGCAAGCGATAATAGACTTGATCAAAAAATACCTGCAAACAGAGCAGAGGGAATAGCCGTAGATATATCTAGGCAGGGACGTGAGAGATATTGGTGCGGCAGAAAAAATACGAAGACTTTGCATATGTCCTCGACATCTTCCCAGCCTCACAACTCAGATCCCGCGCGCCCAACATAATCGTCCATAGAGATGAGTTTATAGTCCAGCTTATAGGCGAAGAATTCTTCACGCTACTCGAAGCAGCCGTCCCGAAAGACCATAAGCCGGTCATAGGAAGCAGAATCTATATCGGCAGAGACGTTCCAAGAAGCATACTCAGAATTCTGAGAAGAATAAACTATGATGATCTAACGGTGAACGCTCGAGCAAACCTCGAGAACGCCGTGAGAAAGATCGTCGAGGAGAATGAGAAGAAGTTCATCGAATTCTTCAATAAATCAACGCCGGTAACCCCAAGAATGCACGCCTTAGAACTGATTCCGGGGGTTGGGAAGAAGATAGCCATGAAGATAATCTCGGAACGGGAAGTAAAGCCCTTTGAAAGCTTTGAAGATCTAAAAAAGAGGATAGGTCTTCAGGATCCGATGAGAGCATTAGTGCAGAGGATTCTTGAAGAGCTAAGCAACCCGGAAGAGAAGTATAGGCTATTTGTGAGAGCTCCGATCTTTAAAACTTCTCAAGCATGAGAAGCCGCAGAAAGGCGCTCGGCCAGCACTTCCTCTCAAAGCCTGAGATTTTAGATAGAATGGTCGAGTATGCGGAGCTATCAAGCTCTGACATAGTATTGGAGATCGGAGCCGGTAAAGGAGAACTCACCAGAAGGCTTGCAGAAAGAGCTGGCCTTGTAATAGCCGTGGAATTGGATGATCGATTTCTAAGCTATTTGGAGCCGCTCCTGAAGGAGTATCCGAACATTAAGCTCCTCATAGGAGATGTGCTGAAACTCAAGCCTACAGGATTTAACAAGGTGGTTTCAAACCCGCCCTACAGCATATCTTCAAGATTGCTAGAATGGTTGATCTATTCCGGGCCGGAGCTCATGGTTCTCACCCTACAGCGAGAATTCGCCGTAAAGCTGATCGCGAAGCCAGGTTCTCCAAAATACCTCTACATCTCCGTAATCTCAAGCCTCCTCTACGATTCAAGGATTCTGGAGATAATTCCAAGGCGATTCTTCGATCCGCCGCCCAGGGTTGATTCGGCGCTAGTCTCCATGAGAAGACGGAGCGAAGACCTGATTCTAAAAGACTCTTGGAGAGAGATTCTGAAGAAGCTTTTCACTAGACGTAGGCAGAGGCTGAGGAGGGTTATAAGCGATCTACTAGAAGACGTGGGCTCCGATAGGCTGGGGCAGGTATTCTCCCTTCTGGATGAGCATATTCTATCGAGAAGGGTCTATGAACTAACTCCATCCGAGATTCTAGAGGTGGCTAAGATCTTGGAGCGGGCTATAGGAGGCATAAGCTAATTAGGTAGCATGTCCTGCTAAGGGGGGATGAAGGCGAAGAATTGGAGAGCTCTCGAAAGGCCTTATACCAGAGCAGACTATATCGCAGGCGCCCCCCAGCCTAGGATAGCGAAGTATAATATGGGGAAGTATTCCGACGACTACCAGTATGAGCTTCTCCTAGTAGCTAAGGAGGATATGCAGATAAGGGATGTTGCTCTAGAATCTGCTAGGGTTGCTTTGACGAAACGCCTCTCCTCCGCCCTCGGCAGCGAGGGCTTCTACGCCGAGCTTAAAGCGCATCCACATCACGTCCTAAGAGAGAATAAGCTGATCTTCGGAGCTCACGCCGATAGGCTTCAGGAGGGTATGCGGAGGGCGTTTGGCAAGCCTGTTGGAAGGGCTGCTCGCGTATCTAATGGATCTCCGGTCTTCCGAGTCCTAGTTAATGAGAATGGTGTTCAAGTTGCTAAGGAAGCTTTAGAGCTAGCCTCGAAGAAGCTTCCGAAGAGCTATCGCATAATAATAAGAAAGCTTGAGCCGAAGACCGCGGCTTGAGGAAGCTGAAAATCTTTTCGGATGGCTGTTCTAGAGGTAATCCGGGTCTAGCCGGGATAGGATACATCATACTTGATATGGATAATCGCATAATCGTTGAGAGGGCTAAGTTCATAGGCGTGAGAACGAATAATGAGGCCGAGTATATAGCGGCGATAGAGGCTCTGAAGGAGGCTCTCAGCCTAGATGCGGATGAGGTCGAACTTTACTCGGATAGCAAGCTCCTAGTCAAGCAACTAAGAGGAGAGTATAGAGTCCGCAACCCTAGGCTTAAACAGCTTCATAAGCTCCTCAGCACTATAGCATCAAGGTTCAGGCTGTTTAGGATTGAGCATATCCGAAGAATCGAAAACATGCATGCTGATAAGCTTGCTAAAGCCGCCGCCTCTCAAGGAGAAGAATAGAGCATATTCATCTTCTTTTCAGATCTAGGGTTGCTATATGCTCCAGTATCAGAAGCAGTATGGCGTCCGCCTTGCTCGGAGCCTGGACAGACTCGATCTCCGCCTCACTTATACCATAAAACTCTACCGCCTTCTCCAATCTCTCCTCAGCCCTTAACTCCTCATCGCTCATATCCGATCCACCTATAATCTGCGAAGCATAATCTGCGGTCTTTGACACGATTCTTTCATCATCGCCGATTATACAGAATCCGACCTCCCTGCTATCGGGCTTAACCCCAAGCCTCTTAATCGCCCTGTTTATCTGCGTATCGGCAGCAAGCCTTAGAAGAAACTCTATCTCAAACTTTTTAGAGATGTTCGTCCCAGCCTTGAATGCGAGGTAGGTCGCGACCGCTGCGGCGTGAATCTGCCTAACAGATACGACTGGGGTAGCATCAAAGATCTGGATAATTAGCCCGCTTGAGCTACTCCTCAACCGCTCCAACATCTGCATCGGATCTTCTAACAACGTAACCCTCGGATCTCTATTTACGCCAGCAGCGATCCACTTATCCCCTATGCTGATTATCTTCAAAGCCTATCCCCCATGTATAACAGGAATAATAACTATCTCACCATCCTCCTCCACATTAACCTCCTCGATAGCCCCTAGACAGGAAACATCCACGCCATTCACCAAAACCAAGAGATCTGGAGCAAGCTCATCTCCATCAAAAACCCTATCCCTAAGCCTCTCAGGAAGCATTCTTAATATCAATAAAAGGCTCTCGCCACGCCTAACATCGAACTCGAAAACATCCCTATCACTAACCTCCTTTAAAGGGCCTAAAATCTTAACCCTCACCCTAATCTTCTCCTGAACCCCCTCAGAGAGGTGCATGCTCCTCATCAGGCTCCGAGCAGGTCATCTTCATCATCGGGACATAAAAACCTACCTCATTCAAGTATTTAGCTTAATCCTTTTAGGATTCTTATACCGCCTGCTCAGCCTCCTCGGCTTCTTCAAGCTTCTTCCTTACCAGCCTCGTTATATATCCCGCTATCTGATTCCTAAGCTTTTTAGAGATCTGTCCTGTCAGGACTTCGCCGACCAATAGCTTATTAAGCTCGAAATCCGCGGATACCCTATCCGGAAACCTCTCCATGATCTCCTTTGCCAAGACCTTAACCTTCCGAGTTTTCACCCGTCCCATGTTCTCAGGCTTAAATCTAGGTAGGCTTCTTCGAGGATAAAAAGCTTGAGCGGAAGGTTTTAATGAAGCTTTAAATGGGGGCGGTAACGCTTTTTACCCACAATTTTTATATGCAAAATTCCCTCCAAAATTACTGCCGGAGGCTGAGATCATGCTGAGGGCTAAGAGCCATCTTAGGAAGAAGGTACATGTCAGCGGGAACGAATACTACTACATACACATTCCCTCGAAGCTTGCTCACGATAGCCAATTCCCATTTAATGAGGGGGATGAGCTATTGATCTCGGTTGACGTGAACTCCTCCAAGATGATAATCCAGAAGATTAATGATGGGGGTGGGAGGAGGTCGCATAAGAGGAAGAAGGTCTAGATTATTTTAACGGGATTTACTCCAACCATTCTAGAAATCCTTGAGCATATCTCCTCAACATCATCTTTGAGCCTGAATAAATGGCTCCGGCATCTACAATCCGAGCTTCCAAATCTAGGTATTTCTTCGAGGCAGTTCTTGGATAGGTAGTCTGCTATAATGCATTCGTATCTCTTCTCAAGCTTATAGGCGTAGGTAGCGATTATCCTAGCGTTCTTGTTTGAGGTTAGATAGTCTATGTGCCATTTGATCTTCTTCCCCTTAGACATATGTCTCATCACCCTCTTCTCAAGATTATTCTGGGCTGAGCCGACGTAGACGTATAACCCCTTGTCGAACGAGATGTATCCGAGGCTTCCGACTTTAATCCTCGTTCTTTTACTTAGCTTGAGGAAGAGTAGATAGACTCCCTTCACCAAGCTTTCCCCAATCCGCCGAGATTTATCTCTATCATCCTCCGGCTATGCTTATTATCGAGCTATTCGGATATCTATGCTGGAATGGTTACCGGCGCTCCTGCTAGACTATATGAGAGGCTTGGCGATGAGATCGTGATGTGTAGGGCTTGTCCTAGATATTGTAGGCTTAAGCCTGGGCAGACAGGATTCTGCGGGGTGAGGGGGAACGTCGACGGAACCTTATATCTCTATGTTTATGGCAAGATCATAGCCGCTCACGTCGATCCGATCGAGAAGAAGCCTGTAATGCACTTCTCCCCGGGCGCCAAAGTATTCTCTATTGCGACGACCGGATGTAATTGGGCTTGTCAATATTGTCAGAATTATGATATTAGCCAGAGGAGGAAGGTTGAGGGGGCGGATGCCTCGCCGGAGCTTGTGGTTAAGATGGCGAAGCAGTATAGAAGTGATGGAATAGCCTACACCTATAATGAGCCAACGATCTTCATGGAATACGCTCACGACATCGGAGTATTAGCGAGAAGAGAGGGAATGATAAACGTATTCGTGACGAATGGCTACTGGACGCCCGACTCCGTAAAAGAAGCAAAGGACTTCCTAGACGCGGCTACAGTCGATTTCAAAGGTAATGGAGATCCGAACTTCCTAAGGAAATTTGCAAGCGTCCCGGATCCCGAGCCGATCTACGAAACCCTCCTAGAGCTGAGGGATAAGACGAGGACACATATAGAGATAACCGATTTAGTCGTCCCCAGAATAGGCGATAACCTAGATCAGGCTAGAAGGCTGGTAAGATGGATATATGATAACCTCGGCCCAGACGTCCCAATCCATTTCCTAAGATTTCATCCCGATTACAAGCTATTGGATATCCCTCCAACCCCTGTTAAAACCCTTGAAAAGCATTACGAGGTCGCAAGGCAGGAGGGGATGAGATATGTTTATCTAGGCAACGTTCCAGGCCATCCATACGAGAATACGATATGCCCGGAATGCGGAGAAGTGGTGATAGAGAGATATGGCTTCGACATACTCTCATGGAGGCTCGATGAGAAGAATAGATGTAAATTCTGCGGATATCCTATCGCGATCTATGGAAAACCTCTCCCGGAGGCGGTTCGACGCAACCTCCTATTCTGAGAACTGTTTATCTTCCGGTGCTGGAAATCTAGTAGCCGGGCTGGAATGAGGCTTCTCGCCGGGATATGTGGAGGCTTTCCAAGGCCGCGGGAATTGAATGAAGCCTTTGATGCTCTTGAGCTCGGTAAGATTAGCCATGACGTTTTCAAGGGGATTGCGGAATGCTCTCTCCAAGAGATTATAAGATTGCAGGAGAATTCTGGTATGAGCATCTTAACGAGCGGGCTGCTTACATGGCATGACCCCCTAAGACCATTTGCGGTAGGATTTTCTGGGATCGAGCTTGGAGGGCTTTCGAGATTCTTCGACAGCAACATCTATTATCGCCGCCCGATTATCGTCGGCCGGATAACTTGGAGTAAGCCGATAACCATTAGGGAGGTTCAGGAATTGAGGCAGTATACCTCGAGGCTGATCAAGGCCATCGTCCCCGGACCATATACCTTCCTAAAACTTTCAGAGAGCCTTTTCTACGACTCGGATGACCTCTTAATCGATGATCTTATCAAGGCTTTGAAATCCGAGATCAGTATGCTCGGCGAAGTCGCTGATTTCGTCCAGATAGATGAGCCCTCGCTGGTCGATCCGGAGCTTAGCCGGGTCGATAGGCTTAGAGGGATAGATATCGTGAATGAGCTTTTAACTCGAGTGAATATCTCGGGAGAGAAGCTTATCGTCGCCACATACTTCAACCTCGACGCTGAGAAATACTCGCTACTACTCGATCTAAAGGCAGGTCTCCATCTCGATTTAACATCTAGAGCATATTCTGCTAGAGAAGCCTTGTCCGAATACGGATTCGATGGAAAGCTTCTAAGCTTGGGTGTTATAGATTCTAGAAGCGTATCTCCGATAGATCCGAGGGAAATAGTCTATAGGGTTAGCGAGTTGCTCGATAAGATATCTACGGATCTTCTAATCTTTTCCACGAGTTCTTGGCTCAATTTTATTCCGTATCCTGAAGCTGTCAGGAAACTTGATGCCTTGGGCAGGGTTTTGGCGGAGGCGGAGGTGAGATTTGGATAGGCTGCAACCTCTCCATGATTGTTCGTAGAAATCGATCATGGTCGTAGCCCATATCTTCCTCGGAGATGCTGAGATTCTCCTCGGCTCGGGAAAAGGATTTAAGACCATATAGACTAGCCTTATCTTGGTGATGATAGCCCGCATCGGCTGAGCTTATGATGATGGGATTGACCGGCTGATCCGCTTTTAGCCTTTATATTTATCCTCGATCGTTGATCCGATTGCCGGATATGGATGATTTACTTAGGTATGCCATCGATGAGGCTTTGAAGCTTGGCGCAGACTATGCCGAGGCTAGGTATCAGAAAGATCTTGAAGAGGTAATTCTTCTAAAGAACGGGGTTCCAGAGATTTCAGCTAGATCTATCGATGAGGGTATTGGGGTTAGGGTGCTTATCGATGGCGGGTTAGGATTCGCATCGACTAGCGAGCTTAAGCGCTCCTCGATAAGATCTATCGTTAGATCCGCGGTCTCGATTGCTAGGGCTTCTACCAAGCTCCTCAAGAATAAGATTAAGCTTGCGGAGGGGAGGCTGGCTCAAGCCAAGGTGGAGGTTAAGCCTAGGATAAGATTTGATGCCGTGGATCTGGATGCGAAGATAGAGTTCTTGAAGGATATAGATGGGAGCGTGGTCGAGGCTGGGACGAGGAAGGGCGTCAAAGCGACCTCGAGGTTCTTCGAGCTTAAGAGGTGGGATATGGAGAAGCGTCTATTGACAAGCGATGGAGCGGATGTCTATCTAAAGATTCCGAGAGTGATGTTCGAGTACTTTATAACGCTAAGCTCTCCTGGAGCAGGCTCCATCCAGAGGTTCGAGCATCTGGGAGAGTCTAGGGGTTGGGAGGCCGTCGAGTCTTGGAGACTAGTCGAGAAGATTCCGGAGGAGGTCTCCTCGATATCGAGAGTCTTGTTGGAAGGCGTCTCGCCGCCGAAAGATCCTGTCGATCTTATTCTCGGCCCGGAGCTTGTCGGCATAATCTGCCATGAATCCGCTGGTCATCCTTCTGAGGCGGATAGGGTTTTGGGGAGGGAGGCTGCGCAAGGCGGCGAGAGCTATATTAGGCCGGAGCTTCTCGGGGCTAGGATAGGATCGGAGAAGGTTACGATAGTTGATGATCCGACGATCCCCAGATCCTTCGGCTATCAGCCCTATGACGATGAGGGCGTCGAGGGGAGGGAGAGGAGGCTCATAGACTCCGGAGTGATCAAGGAGCTTCTACATAATCGGGAGACGGCGGCAATCTTCGGCGTGGAAAGTAATGGCGCTGCTAGGGCCGCTGGATACGATTATGAGCCGATCATAAGGATGTCGAATACGTATATGAAGCCGGGCGACTACTCCTTCCAAGAGTTGGTCGAGGATATTAGGGAGGGCGTCTATGTGAAAAGCTATCAAGAGTGGAATATAGATGACCAGCGCTGGAATCAGAGATATGTAGGCGTTGAGGCGTATAGGATAGTCGATGGAGAGCTTCGAGAACCCGTGAGGAATCCCGTGATAGAGCTTACCACGAAAAGCCTATACTCGGCGATAGATGCCGTTGGAAAGGATATAGAGTTCTTCGCAGGCTACTGCGGTAAGGGAGATCCCATGCAGGGGATACCGGTCTGGTTCGGCGGACCACATATACGGGTTAGGGGCGTTAGGCTCGGCGTCCGCCCAGCAGAATAATCCACTAGGTCTCCAGCATGAATTCCTCGAGAGATGCCTGCTCCTGCTCCTCAGCCTCGAATATCGATTTTATATTCTCGAGGGCTAGGGAGACCCTCTCCTTGAGATAGGGGTCTCTGAGCTTCTTGAGCAGAACCTTATCGACGAGCTCGACGTATTTCTCGACTGCTCCCCTAAAGACCGTCTGCGTGATCTCTCCGCCGCAGTTTATGCACCTTCCTGTTAATGGTATCCTCCTATATCTTGTGCCGCATTTCTTGCATCTGAATTTCTGGAGGAAGAATGCTCTCATATTTCCTAGGATATCTGAGAGGAGGTGGGTTTCGACCATCTTCTCCGCGACGTAGCTCTCATCTACTGCGGCTATCTTCTCGGCTAGCTCGAGCTGGCCTAGGATCTTCTCCAGCATGCTTCCATACCTCTTATAGGAGGACTCGACCGGGTGGGCTACGAGATCTTTCTGCGGATGGGTGAATCCTATCCTGAGGGGTTTGCCGTCTTTAAGCAGGCTTCCTATAGTCGGGATTATGTCGGCCAGCTCCGAGATATGCTTCTCCTTCTCGGCCGCCTCATAGAACTCTAACGGTATCCTGTCTAGGGTGTCGAGGTTATGAGCCTGCTCATCGACCTCCTTCGGATCTACGATCACAGTTAGTAGTAGGGGTGAGTCCATTTTGCCTCCAACCCTCCCCGGTAGGTATAGTCTTGAGAAGTTTATGAGCGGATCTAGGAGGAGCATTATGCTATCCTCATCTCCATCGCAGTCTCTCCTCTTAGCTGCGTGGAATACTGGATGGGCGAAGCATACGAGCGAGTCCGTGAATCCTATTATCCTGCCTACTACCCCGGCGTAGGTGTGAGGCGATAAAGCGAGGATAAGCTCTCCTATCAAATCGTCTATAGTCTTGAGCCTATAGAATGGCTGCATCCCAGCTAGCTTAACCAATAGCTCGTCTATGAACTTGGAGACTTTTAGAAGATGTTCGGCAGCCCTCCTCGAGATCACGACATCCTGAAGTTTGAGCTCCAGAATCTGGTCTGGAGAGAATAGCTCCCTTCCGAATATATCGTGGGTATATCCGAGCTTCCTAAGCTTTTCAACGGATACCCCTATCTGCCTCGGCGTGAAATGGGTGAGGGGCGCATTCGTCGCGTCGAAGCGTATCGTCCCATCCTTGTATATGTATAGATCATGCTTCGCCCTCAATATCCCCTTCTCTAAAAGCTCTGGGACTTTTGGAATGCTATTCAATCCCTTTACCCCCTTGAGCTTTGCGGGAGCTTGCTCGGAGAGCTTCTTCAAGGCTTTGAAGAACTCCTCCTCGATATCTAGAGCATGCTTTTTAGAGTAGCTTATGTTGCCGCCGCATCTCGGACAAGTCTTCCCCTCCTCCGAGTATTCTACCTCGTATCCGCATCTTCCGCATACCCCGATCAGTTTCGTCGGCTCACCGCACTCTGGGCAAACATCCTTCCACGTCGCTTTACCGCATTTCGGGCATCTTCTATCGGCTAGCTCCACTATTATCCTCTTCCTACTCTTTGCCGCCGCGATAATGTCTCTCGCGCTCCCCCCGGCATCGCCTATCGGGAATAAGACGTTTACCGGAGGGCTCATCTCCCTTTGAGCAGCCTTCTCAGGTCTACCCATCCTCGCCCCGATAAACGAGCCGCCCTTATCCCTCTGCGGTATCCCTGATAGCTTCTCGACTGCCGAGAAGACATTCATCCTTTCATCGATTCTCTCATTGTTGAACGGTCTCAGGCATGCTATCAAGGTCTTAAGCCAGTAGATTGGTAAGATTATCTCGCTTCCGGCTGTCCTATGCTCTATCAAAAGTAGCGTGAGAATATTCTTTACTTCAGGATCGTATGGGAGGGATGCCCCGGATGACGATATCCTCGACGCCCTAAGGCCGTTTCTGATCCAAGATCTAAGCTTCTCGAGATCCTGAATCGATACGTTACCCCAAAAGGGCAGGTATTCTGGATGGAGTGGGAGTTTTAAGATGATGCTTAATCTGATAGCCTCTCCTATTGACGGCTTTCTTCGAAGAGGATCTTCCAGAATGCGTCTAACGGATTCTTCAAGCTCTCGAGGTAGGCTCGCCTCTTCAAGCTTTTTCCTAAGCTCTTCAGCCCACCATTCCTCGCAGTAGCCCGGCTTCTTGATTTCAACGTTGTTCTCTATGAGGTCTCCTATGGAGATTAGTATATCCCCTAGGAATAATACCTTCGATATCCTGCCCTCAACTCGCTTGTAATCTTCTTCGGATCTAAGCTTGACGACGCTTCCATCATCGAGCATGACGATCGGAGGCTCTATCGAGTCTACGGGCGATACTATGCCCCCCTTCCCGGGGTAATCTAGCTTTAGCTGGGTTCCGGTCGTGATATATCCGTTCAGCAGCTTTAAGGTTAATGGATGTAAGCCTACGGCCTGCATTCCGGTCGAGAAAGATCTTCCATACCTTATTCGAAGCCCGCCGAATCTGCTTGTCGTGGATATGAACGGTCTTCCGCCGACGAGCTCTTCGAGATAGCTTTGCTCATCGCTGTTGGAGAGGTTTTTCATGCGTTCGGCGACCTCTCTTATCCACTCCCACCCCTCGAGCTTGAGGGCTTCAACGAGCTTCAGAACCTTCTTAGCTCTTCCAGCTATTCCATCATTAACGACTCTTAAAGCCCCGCCCCTAAGATAATTCGTCTCGACGCGCGGCAGGTCTCTGAAGGATGAGACCGGGATTTTATCGGTCGCTATCCCGGTAACCTCGACCGGAAGCCTTCTCAGGATGAATTCGAGGAGGTCTTCGGGGACGTTATACTGAAATCTTGAAACCTTCCTCTGATAGATTCTAAGCTCTTCTATGAATCTTAAAACCTCCTCATCCGTCGGCTTATATCTATCGAGGCCGAGAAGCCTCCGGACATGATCTGCTAATAGTATTATCGAGGCGAGCTCGGTTCCTCCGGCGGATCTAATAGGGCCGGCGAAGTATATGGCCAGATACCTGCTTCCATCTGGGTTCTGCTTTATCTTGGCATCGACTATGCCCTCGGTCGGCGCCGCCGTGATGCATGGCGGAGTTAAGACCGCGAGACAGGTTCTCACAACCTGAAGGATAAGCTTCTCATCATCCATCCTCCCCCTAAGCTCTCGAACGAGCTCCTCGGCGAGTTTAAAGGCGAGCTCCTCCTGAGAGATCTTTCCAAAGTATCTTCTAATCTTCTCGGCAACGCCCCTTGGACCGACCAGAAGCTCAACCCTCTCAGCAAGGTCTCTCGCTAGAAGGATCTCCACCTCGGGTGTTGGAGATCCTATCCTCCTTCTAGCCTCGACCGCAACCTCATACGCTTCTCTAAACTTCTCCTCGATAAGCTTTGCATAATCCTCTTCCATTATCGTCCTAGAGGATTTTAGCTGGACCGGTATTTAGATGGCTTCGCCTAGCTAGAAGCCGGTCATACTCCAGTATATGGAAGGCTGCTATCCCTGCGATCTATACCTCTGAAGCCATTCCTCAACGACATCGTATCCAAAGATCTTCTTTAGAGCCTCTCTACCCTCCGGCGTAATTCTCTCCGGACTCCAAGGTGGATCCCAGACTATCTTAACCTTAACATTCTTCACCTCCGAAAGCCTCTCCCTTACAGCCTCCTCAACCCTATACCCTATCAATCCCGCAAGCGGGCATCCAACAGCCGTTAAGGTCATCCGTATCTCAACATTCCCCTCATCATCTATCTCGATACCGTAGATTAGGCCAAGATCATAGACGTTTACCGGAATCTCCGGATCATAGACCGTTCTAAGCACCTCGATTATCCTATCCCTAAGCTCCTTCTCCGAAGTCATTTTCTCAGAGGTTTAGAAGTCCTCGTATATAAGCGTCTCAGGCTGGCAACTTAAAATTATATCCAGCCTTCTCCCGTATTGGGGGTAATGGGGGCTAGGAGGCGTAGGATCGAGGAGGAGATTTTTGAGAGGCTCTCGATCAAGCTCGTCGATGGGCTGGCGGCTTATAAGGTGAAGCCTCTATTCATAACCGTTTCAGCTTTTATCGCAGCCCTTATCTCGGCATTCTTCTACTATATCGCTGCCCTAAACCGTTTCTACTATTTTCTGGCTGCATTATTCCTCGGAATCTCAGGATTTCTAGATGCTATAGACGGCGCTGTGGCTAGGAGGCTTGGGATGGTAAGCGAGATTGGAGCATTCCTCGACTCGGTTCTGGATAAGCTTAGCGAATGCGCGGTCTATATCGCGATAATCGTATCTGGGGCTGTTAGCAGCTTTTGGGGCTCGCTGGCTCTTGCCGCATCGATCATGGTAAGCTATGTTAGGCATAGGGCTGAGCCTCTCAAAATCAACCTAAAGGGCGTAGGATTTATGGAGAGAGCCGAGCGTATAATATTCCTAATCGCTGCCTCGATCCTAACGCCCTTCGTAGAGACGGCTCTAGAGATAACGATAATCCTGATAGCCGTATTCGCGTTGATAACCGTTGTATGGCGAATGATCTATGCGATCCAAAGCTTTAGAAAATAGGTCTAGTCATATGCCTTCTTGAATATTATCGAGCCGTTCTTGAACTCTAGCTCATAAACCTCATTTACCTCAAGCTTGACGCCAAGCATCTCATACTCTTCCTCGGTCAGGAATAGCGTCATCTTAGGCTTCATAAGAGATCCCATGGTAAAGCCCATAGACTGGAGATACCTCGTTAAGTCTTGGATCATCGACTGGATCATTATAGACTCTTGGGGAACTCCGGCGAGCTTTACCGCAGGCTGTATCCTCGTCTCCTCAACAAGCTCTATCATCTTACCATATCTTCCGGTCTCCGGATCTTTGATGCTCGATACCCTATGAACCCTTACTAACACCATCCTTCCACGTGCCTAGACGGATTCCTCCAGATCCTCTATATATTTGCTATACTCGTCGGCCTCCATAAAATCTTCGAAATTCTTCTCTTCGGTAAGCTCTATCTTCGCTATCCATCCTGCCTCATATGGCTCCTCATTTATCAACTCCGGGGTATCGGCTAGCTTCGTATTGATCTCAACGACTTTTCCGGTAACCGGCGAATGGATCTCGACAGACGCCTTTATCGATTCTACTACTGCTAAAACCTCTCCCTCCTCGACCGTCTGACCTATGCTAGGAAGCTCTATATGCACGATATCCCTAAGCTTCCTCTGACCATAATCCGTAATCCCTATCACGACCGTATTATCTTCAGACTTTATCCAGAGGTGATCCCTCGTATAGTAATACCCAGAAGGAATATTATACTCTGCCGCCAATCCTAACCCCGCCTTTAGGCAGAATCATTCCATTCTATAAATCTTTGCATCTTATTCCTTAATTAGATCGGCGATGGATTTGTATTCGCCCTTCTTATAGTAGAGTATCCTCGTCTTAAGCTTGACAGGCATCCCAAGATAATCGAAGAGGCTCATTAGCATCTCGCCGCTTATCCTTCTAGTAAGCTCTCCTCCAAGAATCTTCTTAGCGAGAATCATTATTATCCTTCTCGCTTGTTCAGGATATTGCTCTAAAGCTGCTTCAAGAACCTCATCTCCACGATTAATGAGATTCTGCTTAACGATTCTTAATGCTTCATCGAAGGTTAGCTCCTCCCTCCTCGTCTGGGCGGCCTTTCCTGCTTTAAGGGCTGTAAGCCTCATAAGCTTCTTCAGCTTTAATGCTCTAAGCTCGAGATCCTCCTCCATAATCCTCCACAATATTTCTCCAGCGCCTAGATTTTAACATGATTCCATGCGATCTATGGCCAAGCTGCCATCCTGAGAAGACCGCGACATTAATCGATGGCGGATAACCCTAATTAGATTTTTATGAGAAATAGAGAGGCTTTATAGTGTTGTCAAGCCGAGAGACGCAGCCGATACGTAGTAAAGCATTCTTAAGAAGTGTGAAGAATGTTCGACGCGGAGTGATCACGAGGTCAAGGATAATAGCGGTGATCTCGGAGAAGGCTTGCACCCTTTCACAGATTTCCGAGGAGCTTGGTCTAAGCAAATCATCTATTCGAAGGCATTTGAATAGGATGCTTCTTGAGGGTATCGTGGAAAAGGTTAGGTATAAGGGTCGGATCTTGTGGAAGCTTGGGGAGGCTGGCCAGCTCGATCTCGATGAGGCGTTAAGCTGATCTCCCGAAGCTTTATGCTAGGAACTTATTCATTATTATCGTGAGCGCTATCAGTAATCCGGCGATTATCAAAATTACCTCAGGTCTAACCTTTATCCCCTTGGTCTCTTCTTCAAAGAACCTTAGTAGACCGGCGGCTGAGGCAGGCATCGGCGCCTCCCTTCTCCTCCTTCGCGCAGCCATCTTCGAACACCTCCTCGAATAGGCTTTAACCTCGCCATATATTAGGCATTCGGCATCATAGGATCCTAGCATCAAACCCCATTCTCTTGAGATGCTTCGAGAATTCTTTTACAAATCCATGAACGAGGTATATCTTCTTTGCGCAGCTTTCTTGGATATAGCTTACTAGGCCTGGGAAGTCTGCATGACCGCTTAATGGGAATGCTTTATCATAGCCGTTTATCCGGTAGCGTAGCGCCCAGCCTGTCGCCACGCTCCATCTAATCCTATGCTTCGAGGGGGGATTACTCCTCCTGCTTGAGACGTATACGCATTCCCCTCCTCGGAAGGCTTCTAGCCCCTCTGGAGAGTTTATGGGAAGATAGTCTAGCTTTAAGCCATGTTCGGAGAGCTTCTCATTTATCCTCGATATCGTCCAGCTCGTGATCACGGGAACATCTAGGTAAGCGTTTATCATCCCGATTATCTCCTGAGCTTTCCCAAGAGCATAAACCTTGAAGGCTGGTATCTCCCCGGACTTAATGACCTCGATTATCCATCTAACTATCCTCGCATATATCTCCTCCCTCCTCGGAAATACGTATCTTGGCGAGCCGTAGGTTGCCTCAATAACCAATATGTCTGCTTCTATAGGCTTCGCCCCTCTTAAAATCAGGCTATCGTAGGTGTTTATATCGCCCGTATAAACCAGTCTAACGCCATCTTCCTCGATTATAAACTGGCTTGATCCCACTACATGCCCCGAAGGCTGGCTGGAGATCTCGATATCTCCCAGCTTTAGCCGCTCCCCATAGCCTAGAGTCTTCTCCAAGATTCTATTTCTGAAAAGCTTTAGTATGCTCGCCGTCTCCGGGGTTGCGATAACTCTTGAAGAATTATTCGGTAGATGATCCCAGTGAGCATGGGTAATTAGGCTGAAACCATAGCCTTCTGAGCCAGAGTCGAGCCAGAAGACCGAGTCTCCCGCTTTTACGAAGAGCCCCCTATCCCTCCCGATCTTCATCGAGCCTCTTCCTGCCCTAGAAGGTATTCGGTCATGAAACTAAAATCTTTCAGGCTTGCTTGCGGCGTTATAGTTTATAAGCTTGGCTTCTTTCTCCAAATGAGAATTGGGAGGAAAAAGCGCTACCTCGCAGATCTCATCCCTCTATCGACTACTTTGGGGGATTCCGATAAGGGGGCGGCTTCTAAGCTTAGCGATAGCTGCTTACCTGGCAGCGTCCTTAACTTTAGCCTTCTTGATAGGCTTTAGCCCATACTCGATCCTAATCCCAGTAGGCTTCCTACTAAGCATACTCGTTAATAGGCTGTCTGAATGGGGGCTTGGCGACCTAGGATTAATAAACTTCAGGAGGATGAATCAGCTATCAATAATAAACGCAGCATTCATAATCCTTGGATCGATACTCTCCCTAACCCCGATAGGGGTTATGGGATTTACGATCCTCGCATCTATAGGAGCCTTCCTACGAGTTACGGTATATCTCACCCTTTCAGGAAAGAGGATTCTAAGAGCGACACCATTATTGCTCGCAAGCATGCTTCTGGAAGCCGCGCCGCTCTACATACTCCAGCAGGCTTCCTACGGCTCAGCTTTAGCGAAAAGCTATCTCATCGGCGGATGTCTAGCGGCGGCGATGATTTTCATCCTAAAGAGGTTCATCGACATCAGAAGGCTTCCAGCGCTCGACTATGTCTCTGGAATCCTAGCATATCTCCTAGATGATAGGCGGGACTGGATCAGCGAGATAGCGGAGAATCTTGACGACGAATCCGACGTCCAGCTGGATGTATTAGTCTTCAGGGAGAGGAATGGAAACCCCGAGGCAGCAATAATAATACCAACATTCCATCCAGGGCCCTTCAAGGACTTTGGTAGCAGCGGCCTGCAGTATAGGATATACGACGAGCTTAGTAGGCTCGGGGTCGAAACGATCTTCTTTAAAGGTCTATCTAATCATGAGAATAATCTGATTTCAGAGGATGATTGCCAGCTTATAATAAGGGAGCTTAAAAGACTATTTGCGGATAACTCGAGTAACCTCTCCTATTATTCGCATGTTGGAGATCCCGCTAGGCTTAGAGATGGTAGGGTAAAGGGGCTTGTATTACGGCTTGGCGAGGCGAAGCTCGTCTTCCTAACAACCCATCCAGATGGAATGGAGGATATACCTAGATCTATCGCGAGAGATCTAGCGGATGAGTCGATAATAGCTGTGGATTGCCATAACAGCTTTTCTAGGCTCGTTAAAGATCTTGATGAGGATAGTCTTGAAAGCGCTTCCAGAATCTTGAAGAAGGCGGAGATGCTGGATCCTGATAGGAGCTCTCCTCTAATCCTCGGCTATGCTAGGTCTATGCTCGAAGGTTACTCGAGGGTTGATGGAATCGGCGACCTCGGAATATCGGCCATAACTATAATGCTTGAAAGCTCTCCGATAGCGATTATAAGCTTGGATGGGAACAACTGCCTTCCTGAGGTCAGACAGCTTATAATCGAGAAGGTTAAATCGCTTGGATTCGGGGTAGTTGAGGTCCTTACGACCGATACGCATATAGTGAATGGGCTGAGATTCGGCGGAATGGGATATCACCCCTTGGGCGAGGTCATCCCGGCAGAGGAGCTTGCCGAAAAAGCCGTCGAGGCCGTTAGACGCGCGATGGAGTCCGCCAAGCCTATGGAGGTGGCCTGGGCCAGGCTAAGGTTTATGGGGGTGAAAGTTATGGCTCCGAGCTTTTTGGGGGAGGCTGCGAAAAAGACTCGTATGGGTCTTCTAACATTCTTCTCCACGCTCCTCCTCACAGCCATCCTAGCCGCCGCAATCTAGGCTTCTTAGAAAAACATAACTACTCCGTTTTGACTTATCTTAGCTGGCGGATGAGAAGACCCTTGGTTATAGTTGGGAGAAAGGATGCGATGAGATATGTTACAGCCTGCATCACCCTATTCAATCGTGGGGAGAGGGAGATAGTCCTGAGGGCTAGGGGTAGAAACATCGAGAACTGCATCCGAACAATCATGCTGTTAAAGCAAGGATTCTACTCCAGTCTCAAGATCAAGGAGATAAACCTCGAAAGCGATGAACTCCAAAAAGACGATGGGAAAGTCAGATACGTTGGGGTCTTAAAAGCTGTGATAACCTTATAACCTCTCAAAAGACCCTTTCTAGGAGAAGGTTTTGAAGAGCGGGAAGGATATACCCAGAATATTGAAGCCATCGACTAGCGGTAAAGCTGGAGAACTCATCTCTAGGGATGTCGATCTTATGGCTAGATCCTATAAGCGGCTCTTCCCGATGGTCGTAAAACGCGTTGATGGCTCGATCGTAGAGGATGTTAATGGTAATCTGTATATCGATTTTACGGCAGGCTTCGGACTCCTGCCGATCGGCGGAAGCCATCCAGAAGTTGTGAAAGCAGTTAGGGAGCAGCTGGATAAAGCTTCTTCATATAGCTTGGTTGCGGCGTATTCCGAGGAGGCGGTTGAGCTTGCCGAAGAGCTATCTAAAATAGTTCCGATAAGAGGCGATGTTAGACTCATCTTCTGTAATAGCGTGGATGAGGCTGTTGATGCCGGAATAAGGTCTGCCAAATGGCATTCTGGCAAAAGCACGGTGGCAAGCTTCTTCGGAGAATATCACGGGGTCGTGGGATACTCGCTAATGGCATCGACGGATGTCCGCGAGAGGAGGATCTCGACGAGAATACTAGACATGGTATATTTCATGGATCATGGCTGCGAGGACTGCCTCCTCGAATTAACGCCTGATAAATGTAATGTCAAGTGCTTAGAGATATTTCGCAGTTTCATCGACTCCATAGCTCCGGGCGATCTCGCGGCGATAATCTTTAACCCGGTACGCGTGAGCAGGTTTCTATCCTTTCCATCGGAGAGCTATGTAAATCGGCTGCTAAGCCTCTCAAAGGATCTTGGAAGCCTCCTACTCGTTAATGAATCCATCACAGCGCCCGCTAGAACTGGTAGATGGTTCATCCTCGACTACTGGAATGCTAAAGCCGACATCGTATGCTTGGGAGCACAGCTCTCGGCGGGTATTCCGCTGGGGGTTCTCATAGCTAGAGAGGATCTGATGGACTTGGAGCCTGGAATGTATGAATCTCTCACGGGTGGATGCCAGCTCTCGATAGCTTCAGCCTTAGCTACTTTGAGGGTGATCCGGGAGGAGGGGCTTGTCGAGAGGAGCGAGAGGCTTGGCAGAAGAATTCTTGGAAGGCTTAAAGATCTAATCGCGGATATGGATGTTTCTTGGAGGGTTGGGGGGCTTGGCATGCTTATCGGAATGGGGATCGTAGGCGAGACCGAGGCTAGATCCAAGCTCATCGCTCAAAAGATCGTCGATGAGCTTTTTAGGGTAGGTGTATTGGTTAGGCGGATCGACTCGCTCCTCCTACTAACCCCGCCATTAAATATTGAGGAAGAGATCCTCGAGAAGGGGCTAAGCATCCTCGAGGAGAAGCTTAGAGAATTTATCCGACTATCTCAAGCTTCCTAAGCCTAATACCCTCCTTATGGATCGTATATCCGCATTCATTACAGATCAGCTTAAGAGTCTGCTTCTGGGTCGTCTTAGCCTTCTTCCGCTGGATCGGATACTTTTGACCACCATAACCGTGAAGCTCACGCTCGTGATGCCTCGCACCCTTCGCGAGAGCCCTATCCTTACCCTTCTTATATAGAGTAACCTTGTGTGGGGTATATTTCCGGCATCTAGGACAATACGTGTTTATGGTTGCTGGAATCTTCAATTCGACTCTCGCTTATCTCTATCCCGTATTTAAGCCTTCCTTAAGATGCCGTAGAAGGGAGCTGAACCTAGATAAAGAGTTAAATCGAGAACATTTCTTAGGAGCTAGGAGGCGGCATGGAGCTCGACTGGGAGAAGCTTATACCAAAGCCTCGATCAAAGTTCCTCCTAGTCCAGTGTAATGAATGCGGTCATAGGCAGGTCGTATTCGATCATGCGAAGATCGAGGTTAAGTGCCAGGTCTGCGGAGCGACCCTAGCGATACCAAAGGGTGGGAAGGCGAAGATTCTTGGAAGAGTCTTGGAAGGCTTAACCTAGAGCCCGATCTCCTATTCTAATTTAAATTCAGCGATATCTAGAAGATATTCCGGGATGTCCGAGTTCGTTGAGGTAGAGGCTCCGAAGCCGGGAGATCTGGTGATCGGGCTTGTTAAGAGGATAGAGAGATATGGTGCTTACCTAGACTTGCTCGAGTATCCGGGCTGGGAGGGTCTTGTCCATATCTCGGAGATATCGCTTAAATGGATTAGGAATATTCGGGATTATCTAAGGGAGAATCAGCGTGAAGTCTTCAAGGTCTTGAGAGTTGATACTCGCGCAAAGCAGGCGGATGTATCCCTTCGAAGGGTTTCTCAGAAAGAGCGGGAGTGGAAGATTCTCGAATGGAAGCGGAAGCAGAAGCTCGTTAGGATTCTAAACCTTCTTGCTGAGAGAACTGGCAGGTCTAGGGAGGAGCTTAGGAAGCTTATAGTGGAGCCGGCTATGAGGAGGGGGCTAAGCCTATATGATGTCTTCCTAGATGCGGTTGAGGAGGAGAGGCTTCCCTCCTGGCTAAAGCTTGACAAAACTCTTGCAAAACAGCTTCTAGAGCTGATAAAGCAGGAGATAAGGCTTAAACAGGCGGTCGTTCGAGGAACCCTAATAATGATGGTTCCACGGGGGGATGGAGTCGAATATATACGAAAAGCCGTTACACAAGGCTTGAAACAGGCTGGGAAAGGCGAGAGGATATCCATAACCTCGATAGGTCCGCCTAAATACCTCATCAGGGTTGAGGCCGAGGATCAGGAGAAGGGTAGGGAGCTTATTAGAAGGGTTGCGGAGGCATGTCTCTCGGTTATAAGAGAGGCTGGTGGAAGAGGAGAACTCCAGCTAAAGTGATCTAGGATGCCAGGTCTCCTTAATAAATGCACTAGATGCGGTAGATATACGCTTAGAAGGGATTCATGCCCGGTATGTGGAAGCCCGGTAAGATCCGCGCATCCGCCGGCAATCTCTCTCAAGCATAGATATCTGGATCTTATAGTTGAGGCTAGGAAGAAGGAGAAGGATTCTGAGGGAATTGGCAAAGGACTTAAATCTACGTAGGCTGGATGGTTGGACGATGCCCGAATCAGGGGATAGGTCGCAGGAGGTAAAGCTTATCCTAACCGAGGAGGGGCGCTTAGCAAGCTTAGAGGGTGGTAGGGTTATAGATGCTACTCCCTCGGCTGGTGTAGCGCCCTCGATAGCGATGAATTATCTTATCGAGAATCTGAAGCCTATCAAGCTTGGAGAGCTTAGATCGAGATACTTCCCGCATGTCAGCCTCGTCTCCAACGGGGTTGCCTCCCAGCCAAGGATAGAGCTTTATCTCCACCAAACTCCCAAGATCAAATTAATCCTAGTTTCACGAAATTTCGTAGTCGAGGATAATGAGGCGTGTTACGAGATCGCGAGAACCCTATACCGGTTTCTGGTTGAGAGGGGAGCGTTAAGCTATTACCTTCTATCTGGGATGAGGCTGACGGGCGAGCGTGGAGTCTATATCGCGTCCTCAGATCCTAATGATGCCGAGATCTTCCTCAAGTCCGGTGCGAAGCTTTTAAGAAGGCTTGACGAGATTCCGGCCGATAAGCTCTCAGCCTATCTCATGTACTTCTACTCTAGGATGACTGGAAAGGCTTGGCTGCTGATCGCCGAGGTTATGCCGTATTTCCCAGACCCTGCTGCGGCGAGGGACTTGCTCCGAGTATTATCAAGGGCTTTGGAATTCGAGATAGATCTCGAGAAGCTTGAGGAGGAGATCGAGAAGCAGGAAGCCTTAATGGATGAGTTTAGAAAGGATTATGAGAGGATGCTTCAGGAGAGGATTAGGGGGGATAGGCGGCCGCTCTATATCGGCTAGTCGACGAGCTCATAGATATAGACGTATGCTATGCTGGTATACGGTCGGTCGGATTCATAGACTAGCCTAAAGTGTTTAAGCTGGGCCGGCTGGTATACGTAGCTCGTCTGCATCCCTATCCTTGTAGGCTTGAAGGGGATAAGCTTTCCAAGCGTGGTCTCCTCCCAGAATTTCTCGGTCGGGTTTCCCCGCTCATCGATATATTCGCTCTCGTTCAGCTTATGGCCTTCCTGCACGGCTATCCTAAGCATCCAGATCCACTTACCCTCATCGCCATAGCCTAGAAGCTGGCCGCCCTGACCATAAGGCCAATGGGTTACGAAGATTAGGACGTGGGTCGCTCCAAGGCTCTTGAAGATCCTATATGCCGTCTCCTCGTCGGACATGAATGCATAGCCTACCTCCCCTATCTGCGTCGAGTTTAGGGTAGCGTTATCCACTATGCTCGTCTTATTACCTAGGATCGTTACCCAGTATCCATAATCCCACCAGCATGCGACGATCGCGTCATCGGGCAGATTCTCCCTCATCCATGAGAGGGCCTTAAGCCATGCAGGTATCTCAGATCTAGCTCCTATCGATGAGGATACTACGGTTGGAGGATTATAGGCCGCATCTATTCCCGAGAGCGTATACCTGATTCCGTATGCTGTGGGGGTCATAGCGAAGATGAATAGCATTACTAGCAGGGCTGGGGTGAGGAGATAGTATTCTATTCCGACGCTCCGAATCCTAGTCTTGGTCGGAAGGGGCTTGATGCTTCTAGCGAACCCCCTCACAAGCTCTGAGAGTCCGAATCCCGCTAGGATCGCGACCGCCGGAGCTGCAAGCGTTGATAATCTAACCATAGTCGATGAGAAGTATATTGTGAAGATCGCGAATGCCGCCAAAACTATATCCTCATCCCTCTTCCTCGTAAGAGCATAATAGAGTCCGAGAACTAGCAGTATTATCTGGAAGCTTAGATCTCTAAACATTATGCTCCAGGTGGAGAGCTGATTCTCAGCTACCGAGATTATTATCGGAAGCCTATATCTAAGCCAGGGGAGCGCGACGCTTAGGAATTTCAATCCAGGTAATCCTATACTCCCGAGAACGCTTGTAATGGCTATCCCTACAACCCCTGCCGCGAATACGTAGTATGGCAGTCTTCTAAAACGCTCCCCTCTAGGTAGTAGGTTTGGAACTTCGAAGGATAGTAGTATTATGAATGCCGCGAATCCTACTAGGATCGTTGCTTCTCTAAGATATCCGATCCCAAGCTTTGGAACCATTATGGCTATCAGCGTATAGGTTGAGAAGGTTGTCGAGAATGCTACTAGGAGCTGCCTCCTATATCTTCCAATTAATGCGAGGATAACCGTGATTATCGGGATGAATGCTAGAGGGAACTTCGCAGCCCCCCAGCTCGCCGCCATGTATCCTATCGATAGCCCTGAGAGAAGGGAGTATGCCATGACTCCGCGCGGGGACCTCTCTTCCTGTATAGCCTTTACATATGACCATATGCCGATAAGCATTAACGGTATCCCGATGCACTCGTCATCAAACCATCCGAATAAGCTCCTCTCGATATGGCCCGTGCTTATCGCGAGAAGGAATGCAGAAAGTAATCCGGCAGGCTTCCCGCCGAGCTCTCTTCCGAGAAGATATGCGAATAGGATCGCTATTAGAGACATTATTGGCGGAATCATCGCCGCCAGCTCGAGGGCATTCACCTCTATACCGATTCCATGTAGTAGATGATAGATGAAGGCGGCCATGAAGGGCAATCCGGGAAAAGCTGTCTTACCAACATTCCTCCCGTATGGATACCAGGAGGTAGGGTCATGCCAGCTGAAAAAGTCTATGAACCCCCTCCAACCCCGCTCGACGATATAGTTCATCTCCTTATACTGCATCCAGGGGTCGAACTCCATCAGATAGACTCCCCATCTCGATGGAAGAATTCTGATCAGAAATCCGAGGAGGAGTATTGAGACAAGCAGGAGAGCTTCAACAAGCCCGATCCTGTCTTGAAAGAGCCTTCGAATGCTTGTCAAAAGCCTTCCGCCCATCGGCTTACTCATCGAACTTTTGCCTCACACGACCATATTTTAATCTATGCATTTTCCGGGGAAGAAAGGCTATCGGCTAAGCCTTTAGCTCATAACCCTCCCCAGAACAATAGACATACCCCCTTACTCTCCTTATGAAGGACTTGCAGAGAAAGCATTGGGGAAAGGGAACCTGCTCGCCCTTAACCGGGCATTCAACATACTCTCTTCGATTTAATAGTCTTCCGCCAAGCGCTCCCTTAAGGGCTTCAGAAATCTCTTTCGGAATTCGTAAGGGCTTCTCAGCCTTCTGAACCTTAATGATATGCTTCGGCTCCCTCACCATAAATTTTCAAACCTTTCTCCTCCTGCATCCTTTTAATAGTTACCCGATTTAGCTAGATAACCTTTTTAGCATAGCATCCTAGTTGCCTTAGAATGATGAGCTCTCCAACAGATCTCCAGAAACATTTTCCGATAATCCTCGATGAGAAAACCGGAGCCCTCCTCTGGAAGGATCCTAGATCCCTGAAGCTGGAATACTTAATTCCGGTTTCTAGGCTTAAGAAATTCCTCGAGGGATTGAGCAAGGGCGAGCTATATGGGACGCGTTGTTCTAAATGCGGATCGAGGTATTTTCCTCCGAGGCTCGAATGCTCTAGATGCGGGTCTGGGGAGGTTGAGTGGATTCGGGTGGCTGAGAAGGGTAGGCTGCTGGCATACACCATCGTGAATGTTAAGCCTGAAAGCTATCAGAAATTCGGAGATTATATTGTTGGGATTGCCGAGATGGAGGATGGATTTAGGGTTCTCGCATGGATAAAATCCGATGAGCCGAATAAGCTTCGGCGTGGAATGCCGGTGAAATTGATTTTCTCGAAGAGGGAGGATGGATTAACCAGCTATTATCTAGCTCCCTTAGAATAGGCCTTCAACCCCTTCTAGAGCTTGAGACTATGGAGAGGACATCCCTATCTTTTATCTTATAGCTTGCTGGTAATCTTAATCCCGTCCTAGCATCGATGGCGTATAAGAGCCCCTTAGCGAGATCGCTATGAATTTCTCTTGCTAAATCCTCGACCGTGGCCCCGTCCGGCATTAGATACGCGTCCGGGAGGACGTTCCCTTTATGGTCTGAGAGTTTCTGAACGTCGTAAACTGGGTAGACGGTGTTCATTTTCAGGAGCTTGAATACAGCTACGTTTAAGGCGAACTGGACGCCTGTCCTCATGTATTCGTCGAGTATCTTATGTCTAATTATGTCTAAAGCCCATTTCTGTCTATCGGTTAGAGCTGACTCGTTTATTATCTCAAACTTCTCCTCGCCTGGAACATATTTTATCAGTCCTTTCTGCTCCGCTCTTCTAAGTATCAGCTCGGCCTCAGCACTACATGGAATTACGATCTTATCCACAAGCTGGTCTCTAAGCCTCTTGAAGTTCTCTGGAGCGGTATCCAAATCCATTTTATTCGCAACTATTATCGTCGGCTTCGAGATCTCCCTTAAGGCGGTGGCGAATTTCCTATCATCCGACGGGGTCCAGTTTTCGAAATCTTTTCTTTCGAGACCTGTTACCTCTAACGCCTTCCTAATATCCTGAGCTGAAACCTTTATCCCCTTAAAGACTTCCTCCATTGCCTCGGGCAGATCAAGCCCTTTTCTCAACCCCCTGATTATCCTATCCTCGGATCGGTCTAACAGCTTTATGAACCACATTATCAGCTCCTCCTCTATATCGTAGTAGTCTGCAAGCGGGTCTCCGGTTCCCGGCTCGGTCAATCTACCTTCCTCATCGACGCTTCCGCTAGCATCAACTACGTGGAGTAGGGCGTCGGATTGCGACGCCACCGAGAGGAATTGATTCCCAAGACCCTTACCAGCCCAAGCTCCCTTAATCAATCCTGGCAAGTCTATAAGCTCGATGGGTATATGCCGCCATCCATCAATACACTTCGAGTTCCTAGGATTATCCTTGACGCCGAACTCCTTGCAAACGCATAGGGTAACGACGTGGGCTATTCCATAGTTCGGCTCCTTGGTCGTAAAGGGGTAGGTGGAGACCTCGGCAGCTCCAAGAGTGGCTGCGTTAAAGAAGGTGGTCTTCCCGGTATTGGTCTTGCCTATAAGCCCTATCCGAACCTCCACCAAGCTAAGAGGCTCACCTCAAAATCTATCTTCTACCGGCTTGTAGAAAACCTTATCTGAGGAAAAGGGGATAAAAAGAGGACGCTATTAAAGGGGTAGAACTGTTCTGCCGAGCTGGCTATTAATCAGGATCGCCGCTGAAGCATAAAGCGCTGATAATCCGCAGAATATTCCTTCTATGCCGGCGATTCTAATAATTATCGGCGAGCCGGTTGCCGCGACGATGAAGTTTCCGGCCGCCAGCAGGAAGAAGAGTATCGTTAAGGTAATGAATACTAGCGGTATGGCGAATCTCGAGACCTTAAACGAGCCGACGGTCATATATAGGGTGAAGAGACCCCAGAGCAGCATCGTATAGCCCAGCTCAACCGGCGTGATCTTAAGGATGTTCAGCGCATCCAATACTATCGCTAGGGATAATGCTATCCAGAATGCGCCATAGGATGTAAAGGCGGTTAGTCCGAAGATATCGCCTCTCCTTCCTTCGATAAGCCCTGCTGTAAACTGCACCGCTCCACCATAGAAGAAGCCTAGGCAGAAGGTGATCGTAGGTATGGCGAATAATCCGGCATTATGGATATTCAGGAGAACTGTCGTAAGGCCGAAGCCGGCGAGACCTAATGCTGCCGGCGAGGCCCACTCGCTTTTCTCAGACATGTTGATGGATCTTTCCAGACTTCTTATAAATCTTAAACCCGGGGCTAGATAAATCCTAAAATGAGCAGTCCGATAACCAAGGCTAGGTTAAGCGCTAGCAAGATCATGATCTTAAGCTGGGATCCAGTCGATCCCTTCTCCAACTCCACATGAAGTAATTCTTTCCATAATGGTTTAACGGTTTCTATTCTAGAATTCCTCGATCGATATCTGGAGGATCTTCTAGTAATTCTAGAATCTTATCAGCTTGGCTCGAGAAGCTATGCTACTCTTTAGAATCCTCTTCAGCAGCTTCTTCAGGCTTCATCTCAAGCAGAGATTTTAGAAGTTCCTTCTGATCTATCTCGACTTTCGTCCTCCAGCCTATTACGAGCATGTCTTCCTCCGTTTTCTCGATGTATCCTCTTCTGATGGCTCTTTCTAGATGGGCTTCAGCCCTCCATCTCGGCAGCTTTGTTTGGAGTATTTCGAGCACCTCTTTAGCGGGCGCCTTTCCTCCTCTACTTGCAAGTATCGAGAGGGTTACGGCGAGCACGGCGACCTCATCTATACTCCATCCGGCTGTTACTAGATCTGATAGGGTTAGCGGATGGGCGAAGGTTACATAGAATCGGGCTTTATCGAGGTCTTCGCCCTCCTCGAAGACCGTCTTCACCTCCAAGCCTATCCTCTTGAGATAAGAGTTTAGGGCGTCTATGATCTTCATGTAATTCTTCCCCAGCCTATGCTTCAGTTCCCATCCCTTCACGCCCGGTTTTCGATGGCTTTTGAATAGGAGCATGGCCGCTGCGGTCATGAGCTTTCTGGAGAACGTATCCTCGTTGCTCACTTATCCTCACCTCTCATAACTATGACTAGGGAGACCGGCTGTTTTCTTTCAGCCTTCTCCCTTCTGGGGATGAGCTTTATCTCGCCCTTGAGCGGATTCCGCTTTACATCGACATATCCTTCGGTTATGAGGAAGCTTAGTAGATATGCTCGCTCAAAGTTTTTCTCGAACCCGCCCCTATTTATGAAGCTCCAGTAATCTACTTCTCCTCCTGCCTCGTATTCTCTGAGAAGCTCCTCGTGCAGGCTTTTAACCTTCTGGGATAATTCTTCTTCGGATTCTAGGCTCGTCTTAAGAAATTCGACATCCTTCTGGGAGACCTTCCAGCCCCATGATCTCTCCTCTCCTCTCGGAGGTAGGCTTAGGAAATGTTCCGCCCCCTGCCTCAGCCTCTGTAGGGTGATATGCTCGAGAGAGATTATAGGTCTCCATGCTTTGAGAAATGCTCTCACGATCGATTTCTTGTCTAGGGCGAGTAGCCTCGTCTCGATCATCTGAGCATCTACGAAGAGCGCCTGAGCCTTCTCCCTAAGCCATCTATGCTGGAGAGCTATCAGGGTTGTGATCTTATACATGGTCTCGGCATCGAGAACATAATAATCTAGGTCGAGGTTCTCCTCAAGCATCCTCCTAAGCTTTGAGAGGATATCTCGAACGTTGATCGTGAAGGGGTTCAGCCCACGCTTCTCGATATTCTCACATATCTGAATAATCTTCTCAAGCTCCTCTCTCGAAACCCTAAACCTCTTCTCGATCATAGGGTTTAGCCTCCGGATCCTATCCCGCTTTCCCGATCACGGATTTTCCGCCTATATTCTGGACTATGATTATGTTCATCTCCTCGGTAACCGGTATCTTTCCAGGCGTTATTATGATATATTGGGTTCTCTCCTCCCCCCCAGCTACGCTTAGGAGGAGTTCTATCATGCGTTCTCTATTTAGCGGATCGAGGTGGACGTCGAACTCATCGACCGCCCTGAACGGTGATTTAACATATTTCTGCAAGGCTAGTAGGAAGGCTAGCGTCCCGACTATCCTCTCTCCCCCGCTATGCGTCTGGGCGTCGAGCAGCACGGGATCTGCCCCCCTAAAGCCTACGTGAAGCTCTATACTGGCTTTCTCAGGATTCTCCAGATTTCTAAGGACTATCCTGCCCTTGCCGCCGACATGGGAGAGGATCGCGTTAAACTGAGGCTCAACCTCATTTACGAGATTTCTGAGGAATTTCCTCCAAACCTCCTTCCTATACTCGACCTCCTCCAAGGCTCTTTTGAGATTCTCCTCCACCTCCATGGACTTCTGCTCGGTTTCCCGATATCTAGAGTCGGCTATTAGATACATATCCTCAGCCTCCTCTAAGACCTCTCCTAGGGATGCGATCTTAAGCGAGATCGATTTCAGCTCTTCGAGGACTTCGGCAGGCTTTCTACTAGTCTTAATTCTCTCGCCGAGAGCAGATGCGTTCCTAGTCTTTTCTGCAAGCTCTTTTTCAAGCCTCCTAAGCTCGTAGCCGAGCCTCTTTTGCTCAGACTTGTTTAGCTGAAGCTTATACTTCGAGACCTCGGCCGCGCCCTTCTCCTCCAATAGGATATCCAGATCTTTTTCGAAGCCTTCTAGGTTTACGAGTTCTCCTCGCTTGATGGCTTCTATCAGGTCTATTAGACTCTTCTTGATTCTATCGACCTCTGCTTCATGATATTCTATCTCTCCGAGGAGCTTTCTCTCCTCAAGCATTAGGGCTTCGATCTTTTCTCTAATCCTGTTTATTGACGCCTCTGCTTCGGCTACTATAGCCCAAGCATATTCTAACTCGAGCCTCCGCTTTTCCTCTTCCAGCCTCTTCTTCATTAGAAGCTTCTCATATTGCTCCTTCCAGTAGTCTACTGCTGCCTTCGCCTCCTCTAATGCTCTTTTCAGGCTTTTCTCCTGCGTTTGGATATCTTTTAATTTTGCCTCGGCCTCGATTATCCTCTGCCTGAACTGGGATGCTCCGACGGCGTCCTCGACCATTCTAAGCTTCTCGACGTTATTTCTTGCAGCGAATTCCTCTATCATATTCTGATGCATTATTATCAGCATATTGTTCGGGTTTATGCCAAGCCTCTTGAGGAGGTGCTCGACCTCGGCCTTCGTCTTAAGCCTATTATTAACGTAATGCCAGTACTCGCCGCTTCTTTTCAAGTATCTTGTAATAACTAGTTGATCCGAGTTCAGCCATGGTATAGGTCTCTTCCCATCCACTTCCCTATTATCGAAGACCACCGTTACTCTAGCAGCCTTCTCCCCCCTCCTGATTAGATCGCTAAGCCTCTCAGCTCTATCTGTATAGGTTTGGCCTAGGGCGACGGCTATCCCGAGGAGTATGGAGGATTTTCCAGCGCCATTAGGCCCAGTTATCAAGTTCATTCCAGGCTTAAGCGGGATTCTAGAATACTCGTGGCTCATGAAATTCTCGAGGATAACCTCTCGAATATAGGTGCCAGTAGGCTTCGCGGATTCTTTCAGCGAGCTTGCAGCCCTCTCCTTCGAAGTCATCTCCTCCCTGCCGGGTAAGGCTCCTCAAATTATTAAGGAATATTCTCTAGCATGCTCCACGGCATAGCTCGTGGAAATACCGTGAGATTTTTAGGTCTTGCAGCCGGCTCGGGAGGCTTCTGCGATCAGATAAAAAGGTTATTTAGGATGTATGGAGACATACCTAGATGGCAGACGATAGGCTGCGGACGGTGGCGCCAAAGTGGTGGAGATCGAGATAAGGACGACGCTTGAAAAGTTTAGAAGGTTTGTAATCCTGAACACCTGCTACTCATTCATTCCAAAAGGCTATCTGAAAGATCCAACCATCTTCCCGGAGAGAGATATCAATCCTGGTAGGATCTATGTTGAGGCTCTTTCCAAGCTTGATTTAGGAGAGATTCGGGATATCCGATTTGTTAAGGCGTATGAGGTTCTCGGAGTAATCTATAATTCTAAGAGCGGGAATACGAGCCTGATCTGGAGGCAGGTTAAGGGGACTCTCGGAAAGGTCTCGGGCAAAGCCTCGCCGAACTCCATAGTCAATCTAATCGAGGCGGGCGCTCTACCGAGATCCTATGTAAAGCAGGTTCTAAAGGAGCTTGAGGAGAAGAATAAGCAGTTAGGATCTGAGGAGTCTTAGCTTCGCCAAGCATTTTTCGCATGGCATATAGGATTTGTAGTCCGTATCTAGGATCGAGTTGCTGAACCTCATCACGCACCTCTCATTCTTGCAGTGCGATAGCCCGTGAAGATGGCCGATCTCATGAACCGCCTCCTTCAAGGCTCTTTCGATGAAGAGTTCTCGATCTGCTGGTTGGCCATAGAATTCTGGATGAAGCCTATGGGTTGAGATTATCGCCACCCTCCTCCACGCTAGGCCGAATACGAAGTTAAGTCCTGCGGCGTATAAATCCCTATCCGTTACTAATAGCACGTATTCATCAGCTTCTGGAATATGTTGATAGTATTGGACTATCCTCCAAGCATCATATTGCCTTCTGATGGGGTTTAGAAATCTTTCATCGATCAGGCTTTCGGCAAGCTCCAATTCTACCTCCTCCCCATAAATCTCTCTTAGAACATCCGCAATCCTTCTTAGGACCTCCTCATCTTTAAGCTCTGAGAGTATTCTTATCCTCACGTCTTTCTCGGCCTCCTCTTCAGCCTATGCCCACATCTTGGGCATGGCTCTCCTGGAGCGGCCTCCCCGCTCCATTTGCAGACGCTACAATAGGTCTCCCAGCTTATCATCCTCTTTATCCCATCATGAAGTATCGGCTGTATTCCTATCCCGAGCTTGGATGCTAGATTCTGGATCGAGTAGTCTGAGGTTACGAGGCATGGCTCGAAGCCTTCTCGGGAAAGCTGGAGCGCGAGCGCTAGAATGCTTAGATCTGCCTCGGATAATTCTAGCTCGCCCATCCTCCTTGCAAGCTCCATAACCTCCTTAAGGTATTCTGGCTTAGGATCGATTATCTTTATCATCTCTCCCTCCTTGCTAGCTAAAGCCCTATACCTCGCTCCACCGTATTTAGCCTCCTCCAAAACCTTACTTGACGTGACCGCCAGCTCGCCCGAAGCCTCCGTAAAGCCTAGGATGAATGCTGCTGAGTCCAGAACCTTCACCTTCCTAGCCAAGCTTCTTCCTAACCCTCCTCACAAACCCCCTATCCTCTCCAAGCCTGATAAAGGATGCGGAGCATCTCGACTGCTCAACCTCTATCATCACCCTCTTCTCATCGATCTTCCTCAAGGCATATCCATCGAGTAGGATGGCGATCCCATAATCGGCCGAGACTTCTATCGCTAGTTTATGTCTAAGAGATAAAACCATGGGTCTAAGATTCGAGATCGGGCAGACCGGAGTCAGGATAGCGGCTTCAAGCTCATCATCGACTATCGGTCCTCCGGCTGAGAAGGCGTAGGCTGTAGACCCGGTCGGGGTCGAGATTATTAGGGCGTCTGCAAGCCCCTCGACGAGCTCCAGACCATCCCTAAAGATCCTGAAGCTAAGCGTCTTACCCATAATCTGCGATCCTATATACGCTTCATTAAGGAAGTTGCCGAGCATCTCCGATCCAGCCTTTATCGAGATCATCATAATTCGCTCGACCATATACTCGCCTGATAAAATCTTCTCGAGAGCATGGTTGAGATTCTTTGCCTCGATCTCCGCCAAGAATCCACCTCGACCAAAATTAACCCCTAGGATCGGTATATCGGCATCCGGCATAGCTCCAATAGTCTTAAGTATCGTTCCATCGCCGCCCAAGGCTATCGCCAGGCTAATCTCCTCCGGAAGCCTTCCGCCCACGATCTCGCTCGCACCATATATCTGCACGCCAACCCCACAGCTCTCGAGAACTCTTTTTACATGCTGGGCTGCCTCATAGGCGTCCCGCCTCTTCTCCGTATATACGACGGCGAACGTCCTGGCCATCCCTACCGCCCTCTAGAGAGCGTTTCTAGAATTTATTTAATGTTCGATTCCGGCTCGAGCCCGATCGATCTGACTGGAGAAATAATATTCATAACTAGGGGGCTTCTTCGTCGTGTAGGAATGATCGATAGAGCTGAGATTCTCAGGATCTTGGAGGGCTATTCTCCCGAGAAGCTTAGGATAGGCGTTCTTGGAAGCCACTCAGCCTTAGAGGTTTGTAGGGGTGCTAAGGATGAGGGTTTCGAGACGGTGGTCGTATGCCAGAGGGGTAGGGAGAAGACCTATGCAAAGTATTTTAGGCGTAGGAGGAAGCTCGGCCGAGACGTAGGAATAGTTGACGAGGTAATAGTTTTGGAGCGTTTCCGAGAGATCTTGAGAAACGATATCCAGGATAAGCTTAGATCCGAGAACGTGATCTTTATCCCCCATCGATCTCTATGCGTTTACGTAGGCTACGAGGGGTTGGAGAACGAGTTTAGGGTCCCCATGTTCGGTAATAGATTCCTCCTGAAGGTCGAGGAGAGGGATGTTGAGAGAAACCAGTATTATCTTTTGGAGAAGGCTGGGATACCCTATCCTAAAACGATCCATGATCCAAGCGAGATCGATAGTCTAGTCTTGGTTAAAGCACCAGAGGCTGCGAGAGGGTTTGAGCGAGCATTCTTCCTAGCATCTTCTCCGAAAGAGTTCGAGGAGAAGGCTGAGGAGCTTATCCGAAAGGGTCTGATAACTAGAGAGGGGCTTGAGAAAGCGGTTATAGAGGAGTTTATCGTCGGAACACCATTCAATTTCAACTTCTTCTACTCCCCGCTCGATGACGAGATCGAGCTATTGGGGGTCGATACCCGCAGACAGACGAACCTCGAGGGAATTCTCAGAATACCGGCGCCCCAGCAGATGGAGGTCTTAAGATATATCGAGCCTAGGACGATCGAATGCGGCCATATAGCATGCACCGTAAGAGAATCGCTTCTCGAACGGGCATTCGAGCTCGCGGAGAGATTCGTGAAAGTTGCTAGAGAAGAGTATCCGCCCGGAGTAATAGGGCCATTCGCCCTGCAGAGCATGATAGTCCCAGGTCCGCCGCATGAAGATATAGTCGTATATGATGTTAGCGTGAGGGTCCCGGGGTCGCCTGGAACAAAATTCACCCCCTATTCTGAGAATCTTTGGGGCTTTTCGATGAGCGTCGGCCGGAGGATAGCCTTGGAGATTAAGGAGGCGGTGAAGCAGGATAGGCTGGAGGATCTAGTAACATGATTCCGAGAGAATCCATTCTAGAAGCCTTATCGAGGTATGATGAATCGGATATTAGGATAGCGACTATATGCTCCCACTCCTCCCTACAGATATTCCACGGAGCGAGGCTCGAAGGCTTCGGGACTATCGGGATATCTCTTAGGAGGAATAAGCCATATTATGAGAGTTTTCCGAAGGCGAGCCCGGAGATCATCCTAGAGGTTGAGAGCTATCAAGATATTTTGAAGAGGGATTTTCAGGAGAGGCTGATCTCGGAGAACGCTTTGATAATCCCGCATGGATCCTTCGTGGAGTATGTCGGCGGGAAGAATATCCTGGAATATTTCCGGGTTCCGATGTTCGGTAATCGATTAACTCTTTACTGGGAGGGCGATAGAAGCCGGCAGAGGAGGTGGCTTGAGGAGGCTGGCGTGAAAACTCCCAGACAGTATCGGCATCCATCCGAGATAGATCGCCTCGTCATAGTCAAGCTTCATGGAGCTAAGGGCGGGGCAGGATACTTCAAAGCATCCAGCCCAAAAGAATTTAACGAAAAGCTTAAGGAGCTAAGATCCAAAGGGTTAATCGACCCCGAAGCCGAGGTAGCCATAGAAGAGTTCATTCCAGGAGTAAGATACTATCCACACCTATTCATATCCCCTCTCGGAGATCCGAATCTGCCAGAGCTTTCATACGGGCGGATGGAGCTTCTAGGAATTGATCGAAGGCTCGAGGTCATTGACGAGATCTATAGAGGGCTGCCGGAGATAATAGAAGACTACCTAGACTACACCGTTACCGGAAATATCCCGGTTGTTATACGAGAGAAGTTTATAGTGGATATCCTCGGGATCGCGGCTAGGGTGGCATCCGCCTCTAGAAGGCTCTTTAACCCAGGTTTGATAGGGCCGTTCTGCCTTGAGATGGTCTATCATCCCAAGAAGGGGTTTACCGTTTTTGAGGTCTCGGCCAGGATAGTTGCTGGGACAAACCTCTATCCGATGGGGTCGCCCTACTCCACCTACTACTATGATGAGCCTATGTCGATGGGTAGGAGGATTGCAAGAGAGGTGAAGAATGCTCTAAAGCTCGGGAGATTAAAGGATCTGATCTACTAGGATCTCGGCTAGCGGATCTTCTCGATAAAATATTCATGGATTCTCGTATCGTCGGAGAGCTCTGGATGGAATGTTAATCCGATTAGGTTATCCTGCTCGACCCCGACAACCTCATCCCTATAATAGGCTAGCGGCCTCGCCCTCCCATAGATCTTCGAGATCCTAGGCGCTCTGATAAACACTCCTTGGAAGGGTTTTTCGCTGAAGACGAGTTTTATCGGTGCCTCAAAGGAGTCGACTTGCCTACCATAAGCGTTTCTAATAACTTCGATATCGAGTAGCTTTAGAAATCTCTGGCCGGGGATTGCGCCTAAAACCTTCTTAGCGAGAAGTATTAAGCCTGCGCATGTCCCCATGATCGGCAGCCCCTCCTCTCCCAGCCTCCTCACCTCCTCGAATAACCCATTCCTCTCCATAAGCTTCGATATGGTCGTGCTCTCTCCACCCGGTATTATTAGGGCGGCTATATCCCTGAGATCCTCTCTACGCCTAATCCAGCTAGCCTCTCCTCTAACCCCGAGCCTATCCAAAGCCTTTCTAACCGATGCTATATGCTCGGTTATCGCTCCCTGGACTCCGATAACCCCTATCCTCATAGACCTCTTTCTTCCATTCTAACCATGAGCTTCTCTATCTCTAATCCGCGCATCGGCTCTCCAAGATCCTTACTTATCTCGGCTAGGACATCCGGCTCATCGTAGTGATTGACCGCCTCGACTATCGCTCTAGCCATCTTCTCCGGATTAGAGCTCTTGAATATCCCGCTTCCAACGAAGACGCCATCCATGCCCATATGCATCATTAATGCGGCGTCTGCCGGCGTCGCAACCCCTCCAGCCGCAAAATTGACCACCGGAAGCCTTTGGATCTTCCTAATCTCCAAGAGAATCTTATAGACCCCCTCAACGATCTCCTCGAAAGTATATTCCTCATAGATCGGCTCGTCTCTAAGAACCTCTCTGGGGAGTCCGAGCTTCTCCCTAACCTCCATGCTCAATCTTAGATACGGCTTTGAGAACTCTTCTGCCACGTGATAGATCTGCTCGTCAGTTAGATGCTTTAGGAGCTTTATGCTATGATTTACGAGCCTAACATGCTTAACAGCCTCAACGATATTCCCTGTTCCAGCTTCGCCCTTAGTCCTTATCATGGCGGCGCCCTCCCAGATCCTCCTAACAGCCTCGCCTAGATCCCTCGCTCCGCAGACGAAGGGCACCTTAAACTTCCTCTTATCAATATGGAAGTATGTATCGGCTGGCGTGAGAACCTCGCTCTCATCAATCATATCTACTCCAAGCGCTTCTAGGGCTAGTGCTTCGGCGTAGTGGCCTATCCTAGCCTTCGCCATAACCGGTATCGTAACAGCATCCATAATCTCCTGGATCTTCTTGGGATCAGCCATCCTCGCAACCCCCCCAGCCTTCCTAATATCCGCCGGAACCCTCTCCAAGGCCATGACCGCGACGGCTCCAGCCTCCTCCGCTATAATCGCCTGCTCTGCCGTCGTAACATCCATGATAACCCCGCCCTTAACCATCTTAGCAAATCCACGCTTCAGCCTATCAGTCCCCTTCTGCTCGATAACCTGGAGAAACCCCATTCCCTCTCTCCAAGGATCACCCCAAAAGCCAGGGTATAAAGCTTTCATAAATAAGGATGGAACATCATAAAAATGCTGGAGTCATGGCATGCGCTTAGCAGCACTCTTCAGCGGCGGAAAAGACTCGACCTACGCAATCCATCTAGCAGAAAAGCTGGGATACGAGGTAAGCATACTCCTAACAGTAGAGCCTGCATCCGACGAATCCTACTACTTCCATTACCCAAATATCTGGGTCACGAGGCTTCAAGCCGAGGCCATGGAGAAAAACCTCCTCACGGCGCCGGCGGGAGCCTCCAAGGACGAGGAGCTACAAGCCCTAATCACCCTAATAGACCAAGTCTCCGGCGAGATCGATGGAATATTATCGGGAGTCGTTAAAAGCGGCCTCCAATACCGGCTCTTTAAGAAAATCTGCGAGGAGAGAGGACTAAAACTCGTAACACCCCTCTGGAATCAGGATCCATTTAAGCTCCTTAGGCAGATGATCGGCGAAGGATTCAAGATAATGATCGTCGGGGTTGCGGCCGAAGGCCTTGGAAAGGAGCTGCTCGGAAAGACTCTAGACGACAAGCTTATGGAATTCCTCGAAGAGCGGTCGAAGAGATATGGTATAAGCCCTGTAGGAGAGGGAGGCGAGTTCGAGACGCTCGTATTAGATGCACCTATCTTCAAGAAGAGGATAGAGGTCCTCGACTACGAGATCCACTGGAGCGGATATGACGGCTTCATAAAAATTAAGGACGCGAAGCTTGTCAAGAAATAGCCTCGAACCCTATCGGATGAATCTAGGATCATGGATAGAGGGTGGAAAGGAGGGAGGAATAAACAAACAGGGCTGCTGGGAATGATCGTGGCTTAAGCCGATTTCACGTTGACTATCATGTATCTTCCCATAATCTTCCAGTATTCGACGGTTGCTCCAGGCTCGAGCTTCTCGCGAAGCTTTTCGTCTTGGGGTAATGGCATCTCGATTATCTCATAGGTCTCGTTATCCATCACGCTTACCGTATCTCCGACCGAGACTATCTGACCATTCTTCTTCTCGATTATCGGAACCTCCACCTTGCTATCGGCGGGCCCGACCATAGTCCGCTTTACGTTATCGAAGATTCCTATCGCGACGAGCCTAACCTTCGCCGCTCCATGCTTTCCAGGCTTGCTCTTCTCAAGCTCCACGATCCTACAAGGCTCTCCATCGATCACGATATTATGGCCGACCTTTAGAGATCCTAGCTCGGCAGGCTTGCTCATACTCTCTCTTGTTTAAGCTTTCCGAGAGATATAAGAACGTTCCCTCTCATTTTCTCGCGGTAATGTTATTAAAATCCCCGCCTCCTATTGCTTGATCGTGAGAGCCTCTTGAAATCGGTAATAAGCCTCAGATTCTCAGATTTAAATGGTGTTTTAAAGGAGGTTCTGATCTCGGAACGGGAGTTTGAGAAAGCCTCCTCGAGAGGCGTCTGGTTTGATGGCTCTTCTATCGAGGGTTTTGCTAGAAGGTTTGAAAGCGATATGATGCTCATGCCCGATACGTCAACAAGCTATGTGATTAATGGTGTAAAGACCTATTTCTGCGACGTTTATAGGTCTGGAAAGCCCTTCGAAGGGGATCCGAGAACGATCTTAAAAAAGCTAATGAAAGAGATCGAGGAAAAGGAGGGTTTCACCTTAATCGCCGCTGGAGAGCTTGAGTTTTACGTGCTGAGAGGCCGCGAGCCGATCGATGGTGGAAGCTACTTCGACGTATCTCCCAGGGATAAGGCGAACCTCATCAAGATCGCCATCGCGGATAAGCTCTCAGAAGCTGGGATAGAGTGGAGCAGCGGCCACCACGAGGTTGGGCCGGGGCAAAACGAGGTCGATATACTCCACGACCACGGATTGAGGATAGCGGATAAGACGCTTCTCACGAAGAATATAATCAAGCTCGTCTGCGAATCCATGGATCTGAAAGCATCATTCATGCCTAAGCCCTTCTACGGAAAGCCTGGAAACGGCTTCCATATCCATCTGAGCTTATGGTCTGAGGGAGAAGACCTATTCTATGATGAGAAAGATCCCTACAGGCTCTCGGATATAGCGAAAAACTTCATAGCCGGGATCTTCGAGCATGTTGACGCGATTACGGCGATAGCAAACCCGACCGTAAACTCCTATAAGAGGCTAGGGGAGTTCGAAGCCCCGAAATACGTTTACTGGGGAATGAAGAATCGAGATGCTCTGATAAGAATCCCCGAATTTTATGAGAAGGCTGGGGCGAGAATAGAGTATAGGGCCCCAGATCCTTCATCAAACCCATACCTGCTTTTCACGGTCTTGCTAGCCGCTGGATTGGATGGCATTAAGAGAAACTTGGAGCCTCCCAAGCCTATCGAGAAGGATATCTATGAGTATGGCTTATACAGGGATCTCCCAACCCTACCCCAAACCTTGGAGAAGGCTCTAGACGCTTTAGAGGAGGATAAGCTTCTCAGAAGCGTTCTAGGGCTGGCCGGCGAGAACTTCATCAAACTTAAGAGACAGGAATGGCTGGAATACGTCTCTAAAAGAATAACCGACTGGGAGTATGAAAGATATTTCGACGTTTAGCAAGCGGATGACGGTTATCGCTTATCGGATCAGATAAACAAATATAAACTACTCGTCCTTGATTATAGAAAAGCCTTCTGGGGTGAAGGTGAGATCATGGATTCTAGATATCTAAATTCTAAGTCGACAAACTGGACTAACGTAAGGGTTAAAGATCCAACGTTCGTCTCCGGGATGTGCCCGCTCTGCATCGAGGACTGCCCATTCATCTGCGAGATCGCTCTTTCGGCGTTCCGGGGTAGGGAAGCGCTTTATCCAGCGCCATTCTACTTCGGAGCATCGACAGCCGGCGCCGTCAAGGATTATGGTCTCGACTGGAGCCATTTTAACCTCCACTGCGAGGTCAGGGGGGCTGAGGGG
>Ga0190313_1000177_pt1 | contig 41410 bp, 35 predicted proteins | sample 4870071011_MG_FD_169989 | JGI IMG/M metagenome (GOLD analysis project Ga0190313, IMG submission 169989) | Hydrothermal vent sediment bacterial communities from Southern Trench, Guaymas Basin, Mexico - 4870-07-10-11_MG | ecosystem: Environmental > Aquatic > Marine > Hydrothermal vents > Sediment ... | reverse complement strand
GGAAATCCAATATATCCCGTTGTGGATATAGCATGGCACTTAACGCTGCCTATGATAGTTATCTTAGTTCTCGGCATGGCGGGCGTAACTCTATTAATGAGAACCACTATGTTGGAGACAATAGGCGAAGATTATGTTCTGACCGCTAAAGCAAAAGGACTTCCTGAAAAAGTTGTCAAAAACAGACACGCTAGAAGAAACGCTATGCTTCCAATTGTAACCTCCTTCGTCATATCTTTCAGTTTTTCAATAGGCGGTGCGGTAATTCTGGAACAAATATTTTCATATCAGGGAGTAGGTCAGACATACATCAAAGCCCTTCTAACACAGGATCAATTCTTGGCTGGAGCCTCTCTGTTCATAATATCAGTAATGGTTGTGCTCGGTAATCTGATAGCGGACATACTTTATGGATACCTTGATCCGAGAGTTAGAGTAGGATGAGGTGATGAAAATGGCATGGTCAGCATTTAAAGAATGGAGAAGAAGGTTCGTGAGGTCTTTCAAAAATGGATTCAAACTTTACTGGGAAAGCTGGTTAGGACGAATAGGCTTGGGAATAGTCATATTTTTCGTCATAATAGCCATATTTGCCCCATGGATAGCACCTTATTCTCCTGAGTTTAAAGCCCCGAATATGGATATCTTCATACCATATGAGTATCCTATAAGCCATAAAGTTCCTAACGATTTCAATGTTGCCGTGTACTGTACAACTCCAAGTAAACTGGACTTAAATGGAATATCATGGGTTGCTGTATACAATAATGAAAGTATAGTTCTATACGGTATAGCAGACCCCGTTAAAGGTAGACAGGCATCTCAGCAGGGAAGTAACGAAACGGGAAATCAAACCGCAAACCAGACGGCTACAACTGAGTTTACCAGAATTTCACCTTGGGAATCGGCATGGTGGGTGAATCCCAATATCATAACCATAACTCCATCGGAGCTCGGTCTGCAGACGCCATTTAGTAAGCCAGTATATTTAACCACTGCTATGAATCCCGATTATACTATGCCGCGCGAGGCGGATGCCGACCTCAATGGATTACTTGTTTTTTCTGCAAACGACAAACTTGTGTTTTATGATTTGGCCAATCAAAAGGTTGTTAAAACCGTTGATTTAGGATTTGTTCCTAAATATGTCGTTGCTGACCCCTTAAGCTCTGGAGAAACATCCAAACCACCTACTATTTCAGAGCAAACATCTCTAACAGGACAGAAGATAAGAATCCCCGCAAGAAGATTTATTGTATGTGCATCCGACAATAGATTGGCTGCTTTCAGAATATTTTACTCAACATCAGTCATAAATCAAACAACTACAGTATGGGTTGAGAAGTTTATAGATGAGCAGGAACAATCTAAATTTACCACAGAACCTTTGGTGTACTACAATCCATGGTATGATTGGAAGAATGCTATAATTATTGGCTTAGATAACAAATCAACTTTATTTTATAAATTTGATGAGAATTTGACATTTGATAAAACAAACTACACACTACTTCCTCCTGTAAAATTCTATGAGAACTACGAACTATTAACTACCCCAGGTTTCAAAAGAACTACCGATGAGCCCCCGCTTTACTACATGCCCGTAATAAAGAACAACAACTTGTATGTTGTTATGTATGATGTACTTTCCCAGAAAGCAATTAAAGAGCTAAAGATAGGGAATTACAATTTTGCTACGCAGCCTGATGTTATAGATACATCTGCAGGAGATGCCATTTTCTTTGCGGTCAGCGGTAATGAAGGAAATAAACTGCTGAGGTGCGATTACTATAAAGAGGAGCATCAGGGAGTGGTGACAACAAAATTTGAGATTTCTGCAAAATCGGATATACCTTCCCAACCACTCAAAACCTTTGTAGCACCTCCAACTACACAAGTATTTGTTCTAACCAAAAATGAGAGGATTTATATTAGTGACCTCAAGACGGAAAGTTTTGGTGTCAAAGATTACTACACTGCCAACTATATTACAAAATCTCTTAAGAAGGTGGATGATGCGAAGAATATGGTTTATGTAGGTTCATTAAAAGGTTCAAAATACAGTATTCAGATAGGTCCTGCAGAGACATATGGTATATACTATAACGCCGATAAAAAAGAGATAACAATCTTTAAATGTAAAGGGGATAACATAGCACCTCTGCCTCCTGGAACTTATCCGTCAGGAAACACATACTGGTTCGGCACAGATCATGAAGGCCATGATATACTTACATACTTAATATACGGTTCAAGAATCGCTCTGCTGATAGGCATATCCGCGGCGTTTACATCAACGATTCTCGGAACCCTTATAGGGATAATAGCTGGTTATTACGGTGGATGGGTGGATACTATACTTATGAGGATAGTTGATGTCATGCTTACCCTACCGAGTCTACCGATAATCCTAATAATGACTTCGGTTCTCGGTCCAAATGTTATTAATATAGTTCTTGTTCTTGCCTTCCTAGGATGGGCAGGGATAGCAAGAGTTATAAGAGCACAGACACTATCTCTTAAAGCAAGACCTTTTGTGGATGCTGCGAGGGTAGCCGGTGCCAGTAACGCTAGGATTATAATAAAGCACATAATGCCCAATGTTCTGCCATTCACATTCCTATATATGACTATTGGTGTCTCGGGCGCGATACTTTCAGAGGCAGCACTGAGTTTTCTTGGCCTCGGTGATCCTAAATCTATAACCTGGGGTCAGATGCTTTCTACATTACAGTCAACGGGGAATACTATGCACGCTTGGTGGTGGTTACTGCCACCAGGTTTGTGCATAACTCTGATATCGCTGGGCTTCTATCTGATTGGTAGAGCGTTTGATGAGATAGTTAATCCACGCCTTAGGAAGAGGTGATGAAAAATGCCACTATTAGAAGTTAAGGACCTTACGGTGCACTTCAAAATCAGAAAAGGATGGGTCTATGCTGTGGATAAAGTTTCATTTACCCTTGAAAGAGGAGAGATCATGGGACTTGTGGGCGAATCGGGTTGCGGTAAAACAACAACTGGCTACGCGATAACCCAATTACTGCCATACAATGCCTACATACATAAAGATAGTCAGATAATATTTGATGGTGTTGATTTATTGAAAATAGGAACCCGGCCCGATAAGCACTACGAGGATTATGTTAGAATAGTAGAATACCATCCAGAAATTAGGAAATATCGCTGGAAAAGGATTTCCATGATTTTCCAAGGAGCGATGAATGCGTTCAATCCTGTGTATACCATAGGAGACCAAATTATAGAGGCTATAAAAACCCATGAGCCAAATGTTTCTGATGAGGAGGCGAGAAAGAGAGTTGAAAAACTCTATGATATGGTCGGAATTCCCCCGGATAGAATTGACAATTACCCGCACGAATACAGCGGAGGTATGAAACAGCGTGCTATGATAGCGATGGCTTTAGTTCTCAATCCCGACCTTATAATAGCGGATGAACCTACAACCGCACTTGATGTCATAAGTCAAGATAGAATTCTCGGCGAAATGAATCGTCTTTTAAGAGAATTGAAAAAAGCAATGATACTGATAACCCACGATATATCGGTGGTAGCGGAAATGTCAGATAAGATGGCGGTTATGTATGCCGGGCAACTAGTGGAAATGGGGACAACTAGACAAATATTTAAAGAAACTTCTCATCCGTATACCGAGGGTCTCATAGGGTCATTCCCGAGCATAAAAGGAGAAAAGAAGAGGTTGCAGGCAATTCCTGGATCACCACCAGATCTTTCAAATCCTCCAAAAGGTTGTAGATTCCATCCCAGATGCAAGTATGCGAGAGAAATATGCAAAGAAGAAGAGCCTCCACTTGTTGAGATAGGACCCGGACACTACTCCAAATGTCATTTCGCTGAGGAAATTTATGGGGGTGGTGCTTAATGTTTGAAGAGGTGTCATTTGAGGAAAAAACTAAGGAAGAAGTTGCAGAAGAAATCCATGGCGAAGAAGTTATTGTGCGCGTAGAAAACTTAAAAAAATACTTTGAACTCAAAAAAAGCTTTTTCTCGTTTCGTGGAAAACCCCTCTATGTCAAAGCAGTGGATGGGATATCTTTCACCATTAAAAAAGGAGAAATACTTGGACTGGTGGGCGAATCGGGTTGCGGTAAAACAACAACTGGCAGATTGCTCACCCGATTAGAAACTCCAACTGCTGGGCACATATATATTATGGGAAAAGATATTGCTCCTCTTAAAGGTAAGGAACTCAAGGAATTCCGAAGAAATGTTCAGATGATTTTCCAAGACCCATACGAATCTCTAAACCCTAGATTTACTGTTATGCAAACAGTAATGGAGCCCCTTTTAGTTCACGGTATAGGAGATACACATGAGGAAAGGGTGGAACTGGTTATAAGAGCTTTGGAAGATGCCGAACTAAAGCCCGCGGAAGAATACTTGGAGAGATTCCCTCACGAACTAAGCGGAGGACAAAGACAGAGAGTGGCCATAGCAAGAGCATTAGTTATAAGACCAAAATTCATAGTAGCCGATGAGCCTGTTTCTATGCTTGATGTATCTATAAGAGCCGGTGTTATGAACTTGATGCTTGAACTCAGAGAAAAGTATCACATACCTCTTCTATTCATAACACACGATATTGCGGTGGCTCGCTATATGTCCGATAGAATTGCAGTTATGTATCTGGGAAAAATTGTAGAAATGGGCGAAACAGATGAAGTTATATTCAATCCTATACACCCTTATACGAGAGCACTTCTTTCAGCGGTTCCTGTACCCGATCCTGAACATAAGCACGGTAGGGTGGAAATAAAAGGTGAAATCCCGAGCCCAATAAATCTCCCGCCGGGATGTAGATTTAGAAGCAGGTGCTTGTACGCTGAAAAAGGGATATGCGATGTGAAGGAGCCGCCTCTCGTAGAGGTTAGGGATGGACACTACGCTGCTTGCCACTTCGCTGAGGAATTAGCACAAGAAGAATTCAATCCATTTAAAGAATAATTTTAATTTTTTAATGTATTTTTGTGTGAAAGTTCCAAAAAATACCGCTGAAGAAATAAGGAAAAAACTCATAGAAAAAGGTGTATTTGATTTTGATAGAAAGGTAAAGAGATTAGATGGATTTGTTCTACTGCCAGTAAAAGTATGCGTAGAAGAATATGAGTGCGTTGTAGATAAAAATCCAATTTTTTCATTGAGAAATATTCCTTCGAAAAAAATAAAAGAATTGTGTGGTATTGAAATAGATTCATGGGAAAGGTACGGAGATGTTGTTCTTATAAAATTTCCTGATTTAGATGAGAAAAAGATAAAAGAGATCGGCAAAGCAGTTGCAGAGGTACTTGATGTCAAATGTGTACTTTGGGATATGGGTATAGAAGGCGAATTTAGAGAACCAAAGGTAAAAATAATATATGGAAATATTACGGAAACCGTGCATACAGAGAATGGAATAAAATTTAAATTTGATCCAACAAAAATAATGTTTTCTTCTGGAAATGTCGGTGAAAGAATAAGGATGAGCAAAATAAACATGGAAGGAGAGGTCGTAGTTGATATGTTTGCTGGAATAGGGTATTTCTCTCTACCAATAGCAAAATACACCGGTGCGAAAAGAGTTTACGCTTGCGAAAAAAATCCAGTTGCCTTTAGATACCTTTGTGAGAATGTAATCTTAAATAACCTGGAAAGAAAAGTTATTCCAATTATAGGGGATAACAGAGAAGTGGCACCAGAAAATGTTGCGGATAGAGTGGTAATGGGTTATATAAAGACAGAGAAATTTTTAGAAAAAGCTATGAGGGTTCTAAAAAAAGGAGGGGGCATAATACATTATCACGATGTTTTCCACAAAAGCGTCTGCAAAATACAACCTATCAATATACTTAAAAATTATGGAAAAAAATACGGATTTGTTCTCAAGGAATACCAAATAAGAAAAGTAAAATCTTATGCTCCAAATCTGAACCATATGGTTGTAGATGCAGTATTTATTCCACAGAAATAATAAATTTTACCTGCTATCAACCATTTTCTTAAAAAAGAGCAGTGAAAGTAATCCCATGGAAATAAGCCATAGCAACATTGATACAAAAGGAGCGTAAGTGGGAATACCGTACACCGCACCTCTAGAAGAGGATATAGCCAAACTATAAGATTCAGAAGGATTAAATAATCCTATTCTGTTTGAGAGAGATAGATAATCTGATGACCCGAGGGGAATTCCCATCGCCATAGCCACGACTAGAACTATTAACCCCCAGAATAGCTGAAAGACCATCCAAATCCCTAATCCTCCTAAGAGTGCGCTAGAGGTACTTTTGGCCAGTGAGGAGACCAATATTTGCATAAAAATATATGTGGAAAGTAAAATTAAAGACCCTACGATAAAAGAAATTATAACTGGAAGTGACGGAGATTTAGGTGAGGCTGCATCAATAATCATAACGGAGATTCCTAGAACAAACACCAGTATTATTCCAACAACGAGAAATGTTCCTAGAAATTTTCCTAATACTATTGATTCTCTTCTTATGGGCTTTGAAAGCAGAGTATCCAATGAATTTTGCATTTTTTCCCTAGCTATGGAATCATATGCCAAAGCTATGGCACTTATAGGAACTATGAAAGCCACAAAACCGCTGGTTAGGGCGATAACATTGTCGGGATCGTTTTTAAGAATTGTATAAATATCATAACCTTCAGCCCTCTTCACCTCAATCTTTTTTAAAACTTCATTCTGTTGATATTTTATGCTTATTGTGTGCTCTCCATCTGTCAAATTTTTTAAAACTATTTCACCAAATTCACCTGTGCTTCCTATGTCTTTTCCATCTAAATATACAGTAATATTCCGCAAAAGGTTTCCAAGGGAATCTGTTATAACAACAACAAAATCATCTAAATAGTAATCTCCATCAAAATCAAAAGCATAGGCGTTTATAGTTATATTAAAATATGGCTGAGGTAATATAGAAAGGTGCGCTGTTGTGTTCTCCACGGTAACGCTGTGTATTCCATAGTTTAAATCGTAAACTATAAAAACCCCAGAAGAAACTTGAGAATCATAGTATGGAAAATAATCAATGTATAATCTAGCATTATCTACGAGGGTGCCCGATACATCATAAACAATTATTAATGCATCATTTAATCCGCCATTTGCATTTATCTGGACACAAACAATATTGTATTCCTTTGATGAATTGTATGATGATTGAACAAGAGAGTTTATCCCAAATGTACCTCCCATAACACTAAGGATAAGTAAAGATGCTATTACAAAAAATCTTATACTTTTAATATGCGATTTTGCCTCTCTAATGGTTATATGTATTATTTTTCCTATTTCCCCGCCCATCATCCTTTACCACCCCCAACGAATCTCATAAATATCTCTTCAAGTGTAGGATATTTTGGATAAACATAGTATATTTCATTTCCGCTGTCTATAAGCGTTCTAACAATATCAGAGATCTCATCATCCTTAGCGTATATTTTGAGTATTCCTCTCTTCTCATCTTTCCACTGAAAATCCAAATCTTTGGGTATGGTTACCTTACCGCGCAGACATACCTCAACCTCTATGCTTCCGCCAATACGAATCAAATCTTCTAGTTTACCGCCAGCAACTATTTTCCCTTTATTAATTATTCCAACTGTATCGCATATTTTCTCAACCTCTCCAAGTATATGAGATGATAGGAACACTGTTTTACCGTCCTCCTTTAATTTCTTTATCATCTTTCTGAACTCGTACATACCTATAGGATCCAACCCTCCAGAGGGTTCGTCAAGAATCACTATTGGAGGATCGTGAATCAAGCATTGAGCAAGAGCAAGACGTTTTCTCATGCCGTGAGAATACGATTTAACTTTTCTCTTCCAAACATCTGGTGATAAGCCTACCATCTGCAAAATCTCAGCAGCCTTTTTCTTAAAATTCTCTCCTCTTATTCCATAGAATCCGGCGTAGAATTTTAGATTATCTATGGCTGACATATCCTCGTAAAAACCGGGGTTTTCAGGCATATAGCCAATGAGTTTTGCAACTTCTTTCTTCTCTTTCACCACATCTTTGCCATATATATAGGCACTTCCCGAAGTTGGATTCAGTATAGTCGCAATTATCTTTATAGTTGTGGTTTTCCCAGCTCCATTAGGTCCAAGAAATCCGTAAATTTCTCCCTCCCTAACTTTGAAAGATACACCTTTTAAAGCATGTACAGCAGAATTCTTTTTTCCATATATTTTAACTAGATTTTCCACTTCTATTGCTTCCATTAGTTTGGGATATTACTGCATCTTATAAGCATTTTCCTGTATATATGTCCAATTTACTTTATAAACCTCCGCCCAGTAGCGGGAGTCATCGCTTGTTGCCCTATATATTAATTCAAACGGTTCCTTTCTGAACTTTTCATAATACCAATCCTTTATTATTATTGTTGCACCGTGAGGGCCGTTATCTATAAGGACTATGCTTCCGTTGACCATGAAATTATCAATTAGGATATAGCCTATTCGCGGATAAGTGCTGTTGTTTCCTTCCAGTTCATCAATAAAATTCCTCCAATCTTCCTCTATCCATATTTTTATCGCTTTATCAAAAGTCACATAAAAACCGTAAGTGGAGTTCAAAATTATTCCCAATCTATGGTCGGTGGCAACTGTATAATTTCTGCTCAAATTTCCCACTATAAAATTTATGGCATCCCAATCGGCATAGCTTATTCCCTCTGGGTAATAATTTTCTATACTTCCTGGATAAGATAAAACAGGGCTGGAAAGAATTAAAATTACTACTATCGCCGGAAGCAACTTCTTATAATTAATTTTTATTTTCTTTGTTTTTATTTCTATCGTTGGTCTGCTAACAACTTTTTGGGGGATAGCCGTTCCGAGTCCGCTAACCCTAAATCCCTCAATATGTGGGGAATACATAACCGCCGGACTGTGCCAAAATTCTCCTATACTCGTTATTTTTTCCCTGAAACTTACTATAGGATGATATATGTATTTTTTGTTTCTTTTCAGTATAATGTAAACTCCTACGGCCGAAAAAACGGAAAACGCTTCAAATATATACTCCAAATGTCTCTCTGGATAAAGTGTTCTGCTCCATGTGACTGCGGCGTACGACAGAGATACAAAAATTCCAAGAAACCATCCAAAAAATGTTGGGTATTTTTTTGCGTATTTCAAACCCAACACTCCAAAACCTATGGTGGCTATTGTAGGAGAGGCTTGAATCAAAAGAAGAGGATTAAGAGATATGTTGACTACGCCTACACCGTATATCCCTACAAGAATAAGGACTACAGATGAAAAAAACGCAGAGAACAAAAACAAGTAGGTATCGGGTAGTCCCGAACCCCACGAAAGAATCTTATCAATCTTTACCCTTAAAACCTCTCCCTTCTTCTGTATAATGAGATACATGGAGATATGGAATGCTATGAGTATGAGCATAACTAAATAGGCATCTATTTTTAAATTGTTGTATATCCAAGAAGATACAGGTGTTGCTATAAAAATCCAGTACGAAAAGGCCAATACCGTGAAATATATTGCAAAAATAATGTTCTCCCTTAGTCTATTTTTGTTAAGCCTTCCAAGAATACCCTCTATAAACAATATCCCCGTGAAGGATACTATAAACATATATGTGGTTAGATGATGTGACATGACAAGGGCTATTGCTCCAAAGAAAAGTGCATAGTATGCCCACTTATCTTTGAATGATTTTACATAGAGATACATCAGAAGCATAAAAAAGAAGTGTCCCATGGTTAGTGGGTAAGGTTTGCTTGTTTGAAATATATGTACAGGATTAATTGCCAGAAATAACGCAGCAAAAAAAGCTATGTAATTATTTTTGGTAACAGTTCTAACAACATAGTAAAATACCAATATTGTAAGGCCGCCAAATATCGGAGCTATTTTTGGCAGAAGAAATGATACATCAAGACCTGTAAGATAGTGAGCCACCACAGTAACGAGATAAATCATGGGGAAATACTGATAGGAGTTGCCCCAGCCAGTATAGTTAGGGAAGAGTTTCTGCGTCTCTATAAAAGAGTTTGTTAGACCATAATATATGCCAAAATCATCACCCCACGCCTTATAAGTCCATGCTGGAATGCTCCTAATAATAATGGCCAATATCGTGGCAATAACCGATTGAAATATGTGATTCCCTATTAGCTCCTTTATTCTGCCCACACCCCCTATAATGTGGAGATAAATATAAAGATTTTGCAAATCATAAGGATACAAGCAAAAAGTTTAAAATGATTTTAATTATCGCCCTATACAGCCGGGGTTGCCGAGAGGTAAGGCGCCAGCCTGGAGAGCTGGTGTCCGCAAGGACGCGTGGGTTCAAATCCCACCCCCGGCGCTCATGATTCTTTGGCTCGGGATAATTCTCTGGTTCGCCGTATTCATGAGTGGAAGTATCGCTGGAGGACTATGTTCTTCAAAGAATGCGAAAATCGGTGGTGGATGTACATCCACCGTTTTCATCATCCTGAGCATTGCTGTTTTTTATTTCACAGATGGGTTTACTTACTATGGGCTAAAAATAGATATATATTATACTTTGCTCTCAATCCCAATATCGTTTTTAGTTTCTTTCCCCTTAATTTTGTTGGCATCAGTAATGGGTGGAGAGAAAGCGAAAGAATACAATCCTATGGGTGAAGATATCGGGTTGATAGAGTATATTGTTCTTTTCCTAATTCTTGCGCCTTTGGGCGAGGAATTTCTGTTTCGAGGAATTTTAGAATCTCCGTTGCTTGATTACGGAATTCTAATTGCCGTTATAGTTCCAGCGCTGTTATTTTCTCTCATACATATAGTGGCATTCAAAAATGCATCACGTAAATTCTTGGCTACCATTCTGTTCTCTGCATTTATCTTAGGATTACTTGCGGGTTATTTCAGAGCTATAAGCTGTTCACTGTTTCCAGCCTTTACGATACACGCAATGTTCAATCTTAATGGTAAAATTGCTGAAAGATTAACACACGCAAAATAAGGATGCCATCATCAATTATGGATAGCTGAAACATGCGAGTTGCGAGCAAACTCCAAATGGAGTGCTGAATCTCAACCCCGGCGCTCAGTTTTTTTCTTATAGTTAATAATTATATCCCTCCACCAAAGAAATTCTTTAAATACCCAATATCCATAATCTCTCAGTGATTCCCAAGGACAGGATGTTTTACAGATTTGCGCTCTACGGCTTTATGAAAAACATAAGATTATTTGATATATTCATTCTTTTATTTCTGCGGGCTAATGGATTATCCTACACCGAGATAGGTTTTCTATATGCTATCCGCGAGGTCTCCATAAATCTGTTTGAAATTCCCACGGGAATATTTGCAGATGCATACGGTAGGAGGAAGTCAATGGTTATGAGTATGCTTTCCTATATTTTTTCATTTTCTATATTTTATCTCACATCCTCCTTTGTGTTATTTGCGGTTGCTATGATTTTATTTGGACTTGGAGAGGCCTATCGTACAGGTACCCATAAGGCTATGATTCTGGAATACCTCAAACGGAAGGGGATTCTGGACAAAAAAGTAGAATATTATGGGGCTACCCGCTCTTTTTCTCAGCTGGGCTCAGCTGTTAATTCGCTCATAGCGGCGACAGTTGTGTTCTACACCGGCAACTTCAGAGACATATTCCTCGTTACACTAATTCCATACATCATAAATCTCGTAAATCTTGCAACATATCCGCGATACCTTGATGGCGAGATATCAAAACGCGGCGAAAAAAGAAAAATGAAAACCACACTCAAAGATTTTATATCAATATTCCGCAATAGACTGGCATTTAAAGCTATGCTAAACTCCTCTGCATTTGACGCTGCGTTCAAAGCCACAAAAGATTATCTCCAAAAAATTCTAGAAATGTTTGCATTGTCTTTGCCTATTCTACTTTTTATGAGTGGTGAGCAGAGAACAGCGATAGTTATTGGTATTACATACTTTTTTGTGTATCTGCTCTCAAGCTTTGCCTCAAAACACTCATACAGAATTGTGGAGAAAATAGGAAATTTAACTCTCGCAATAAACTCAACGATGATCATAGGCGGATTCGTACTTCTTTTTGCTGGCATATCATTCAGCTTTTCGCTGGATTTTCTTTCTATTATTATGTTTTTGCTTTTGCATACTCTTCATAATATCAGAAGACCTATGACTGTGGGATATATCAGTGAAAAAATAAAAAGTAGAGTCATGGCGTCGGGGCTCAGTGCAGAATCCCAACTTAAAACAATTTTCGCTGCAGCTTTTTCAATCTTAATGGGATATGTGGCAGATATATTCGGAGTCGGTGCAGGATTAGCTACTATAGGACTTATATTGCTTATTCTGCTTCCTTTTGTATTCTTGAGGGAATAGGCCACGAAAGTTATTTTAAGAACATTTTATTATCCACTCACCAAAGGAATGTTTACATACCTCAATAAGCAAAATTAATATATGAGTATAGAATGTGGATGGAGAGGTGTCTCCGATGGCGGAAGAAACTCCGGAAACCAAGGATTTCAGATACATAGTAAGAATTGCAGATACCGATTTGAACGGAGAGCGTAGAATAGTTTACGCGCTCACTGGTATAAAAGGTATTGGTTACAGGGTTGCGGAGGGTTTGGTAAGAAAGCTGAATTTGGATCCCAACGAAAAAATTGGAGCCCTCCCAGAAGATAAACTTGAAGAACTCAGAAGGGCGGTGGAAGAGGAACTCAGCGATATACTACCCAGTTGGATGGTAAACCACAGGAAGGATATAGATACAGGTGAAGATTTGCACTATATATCAGCGGAACTTGATATGAGGATTAGAGACGATATAAATCTATTGAAAAAGATGAGATGTTATAGGGGAATAAGGCACGAGAAAGGTCTACCCGTGAGGGGACAGAGGACGAGATCCAACGGAAGGAGAGGTCTCGCTTTGGGCGTACAGAGGAAGAAGAGGTGATTGAATGGGCGATCCGAAGTTTCATAGAAAACAGTACGAAACTCCTCGTCATCCATGGGAGGCAGAGAGGATAAAAGAAGAAAAGGAACTCATGCGAAAGTACGGGCTCAAGAACAAGAGAGAAATATGGAAAGCAAAATCTATTCTACGTTCTTTCAGAGCTCAGGCCCGTTCCTTACAGGCAAGGTTGAGATACGGCGATAAACAAGCGGAGAGAGAATACAAACAGCTTATGGGAAAGTTAAATCGTCTGGGAATTTTGCCGGAAGATGCGAGCATAGACGATGTACTGAGTTTAACTGTGGAGGATATATTAAACAGACGATTGCAAACAATAGTATATATGAAAGGACTCGCAAGAACCCCGAGACAAGCCAGACAGTTTGTAGTTCATGGACATATTGCAATAGGTGAAAGAAAGGTGACGATACCCGGTTACTTGGTTAAGAGAGAGGAAGAAGAACTTATAACATATAATCCGTACAGTCCACTGAGCGATGAGGACCATCCCATGAGACCCACTAATGTGGAAAGTTCCGCACCTCAACTTCAAGAGGGTGGAGAGGAAGTATCCGCCGCTCCGGAGGTGAGCGGAAATGAGTGAGAGGATAGGCGTGGCCCATATATACGCATCTCATAACAATACCGTTATCACCGTCACGGACATAACTGGTGCTGAAACTTTTGCGAAATGCTCCGGTGGTATGGTTGTAAAAGCTGACAGAGATAAGCCCTCACCCTACGCCGCGATGAAAGCGGCGGAGAGGGTAGCAGACCAGCTCAAGGAGAAGGGTATCACATCAATAATAGTGAAAGTAAGAGCCCCGGGAGGAAACAGGAGTCATACTCCCGGTCCTGGTGCACAAGCCGCCATAAGAGCTCTCGCCAGAGCGGGACTCAAAATAATAAGAATAGAGGATGTTACGCCCATACCCCACGATGGAACCAGAAAACCGGGTGGAAAGAGGGGAAGGAGAGTATAAGTATGTATAATCCAAAAATCAAAATTCTGGAAATTTCGGAGAGATATGCAAAATTTGAAATTTCTGGAATCACGCCTGCCATAGCCAATATGCTAAGGAGAACTCTCATAGCAGATATACCAAAACTCGCCATACATAAAGTGGAATTCCATCACGGACAAATTAGGGATAGTGAAGGAAATGTGTACGATAGTTCTACCCCTCTATTTGATGAGATAATTGCGCATCGCCTTGGCTTGATCCCCCTACCCACGGATTTAACTATGAATTTCAGAGAGGAATGCACTTGCGGAGGTGTGGGATGCCCGAACTGTACTGTTGTTTACTCTTTACACAAACTAGGTCCTACCACCGTTTATTCCGGTGATCTTTTGCCGGTTGGAGATAAGCAACTCAAACCTATAGACCCCCTCATACCCATAGTGAAACTCAGGGAGGGACAGGCAATACTCATTTACGCGGAAGCGATACTAGGCACAGCGAAAGAACATGCAAAATGGCAGGTAACTCATGGTGTATCTTACAAATATCACAGGGAAATCACGGTGCAAAAAGCTTTTTGTGAATACTGGGAGGAGGTAAAGAAGAATTGTCCTAAATGCATCGTCTATGAAGATGACGAAAAAATAACTTTCACAGATGACTACGAGTGTAAGGAACTTGCAAAGATTCTTTCTTACTGCGATTACGAAATAAAGGAGGATGATTCACGATTCGTATTCCAGTTTGAAACTGATGGCTCATTAACGGCTGAGGAAACACTGAGAACGGCATTTAAAATTTTGAAAGAGAGATTGGAAAAATTGAGAGAAAGCGCTTCTCTCTAAATCTTCTTCTTTTTCCTGTGGTACGCAAGTGCCATAATTATCGCGATTATGACAAGTAGTAGTATTATCAGTTCTATGAAAACCCAGAGTAATCTTCCACCAGGCAATGTATCTACGGTTATATTCACACAGTAAGTGTTTTTATTTCCTGCAGTATCTACAGCCACTATTTTTATCTGGTGCTTTCCATCCCTCAGATCATTTATTGTGAGATTGTATGTTTCTCCATCAACACTTCCGACAAGTTTGCCGTCCAAATAAATCATATGGGCTTTTACTTCAAAATTGTCTTCGGAATACCATGTAAGGTTAAGTTTGGATGATGTACACACATATCCATCATAAATATTTTCAAACCACACATCGGGAGGGGTAAGGTCTACAGTAATAACGATTTCTGCGGTACCAACATTTCCAGCTGTATCTAAGGCGTAAACGGATATTTCGTGTATTCCCTCGGAAAGCGTTATGCTGCAGGAGTTCTCCTCTCCTTCGTAGTATAGAGAACTTCCCTCCATAACCCTGTATTCCTCTATGTTCGTTGTATAATCGTAGGCTCTCCAGACGATATTTATGTTCGTGGAATTGGTCATAGTGCCGTTTGATGGAGATGTAATGTATATTTCAGGCGGTTTGGTATCAACTACAAACTCCACCGAAACTATTCTTGTATTCTTCGCTTTGTCCACCGCTTTTATATAAACCACATGCTTACCTTCGGATAGATCGCGGAATGTGTATGTGGTATTGTTTCCAACCTTTCTGTACATATGGTTATCTATCCTGACCTCGTAGTGGTCAATGTAGGTAGGAGTATCGGAGCCATGCCACTTCACGGTAATTTCTTTTGAGGCTATTGTTTCATTCTGTTCGGGTGATATTATGGTAACCTCGGGAGGAGTCAAATCTATCCAGAAAGACACAGTGGCTACTGCAGAATTGCCGAATTTATCAACTGCTTTCACGGCGATTGTATGGTACCCCTGAGATAGATTATAAAAAGTGTATGTGGTTGCCTTACCTAAATTCACCGGAGGGGAGGAATCTATACTTATTTCATAGTGGTCAATTCCGCTTCCCACATCGCTTCCATACCACTCAACATCCACATCAGGAGTGTTCAAATAACTGTTGTTTTCGGGGGATATTATCTGAACGACTGGCGGATAATAATCTCCTATCACCGGCATCTCGGGATCACCGATAAGATTAAAATCGTAAACGACCCACTTATACGCTTTGTAATTATCGTCCACCTGTCCCACCGGATGATACCTTTCTCTGCTCCACTGTACGGCTATACCTATATTGTACTGCGTCTCATTATATATGACCTCGTAGAACCAATTATCCAACTCACCGCTCAATGCTGTTGGATCATTAGAATACCCAAGACCGAACCTTGAGTTGAGTACACAAGCCGCCATACCGCCATTGGGATTTTTTATGTAATCCTCCGCGAGGCAATCATAATCGCTTGTGTATCCTCCCTCAATATCTCCTCCAGTTTGCAACGCACTTGTATCTGGGATTCCTCCATCAAACGCGCCGGAATAACATGCTATGCTGAGATGTATCGGGTAAAAATCGTTCTGGAGGGCCATAGCATCGTTTCGGGTGAATTCCGTATCATCGCTTCCATCAATTATATAACTCTCTGTTTGCCCATGTCCGCAGTGATTAACGAAAAGAGGAGAAGATATTATATGATTAGAGTATGTACTTACAGTTATAGTAGGATAGTTATGTGCTTCAAACATCTCATCCTTTTGCATACCCGAAGGAAGATAGTACTCCACTCCTTTGGCGGCGTACCCTCCTGAATTTTTCTTTATAACGCTCATATCACCAAATACATGCGGGTCATCTTCCGCATGCAAAAACGCTTTATTGGGTCGCGATGATTTCTCAAACGCTATCGTTTTGTTAACGAATGTCCACGCCTCGCTTAAACTGTTCACAGGTGCCCTACCTACATAAACCTCCGCAAGCCAATCTTCCTCCCCATGGTCGCCCCATTTATCGTCTCCGTTCGGATTCCAGTTTCCATCAAGACCCGCATAATACAAATCGCACGGAAACTTCTTCGTGTAAATATTTACTCCGACATTAATATCATCGTACAGACCGCGGTGGGGTACATATTCGTTTCCAGATGCGTCAAAGGTATCTCCTCCCAGCAATACAAATTCAGTATAGTGGTTTTGATAGTAATCTTTTATGCAATTTCTTATTTTTTCCTGCAGGTCGTTTCCGGGATATATGGAGGATATGTTTTCAATTGTTTCAATATAAGTAGTTATGTACCTACCTTCCTTGTGTTTTTTAAGCGTTATGAAAGGCTTCAGCAACTCCTGCTTTGTTATTATCAGATACTTTATTGTATTATTTTGTTTTTGCGCTATGGACGGATATGAATTCAGTATCCACGGATTGAAAACATATTTCTTTATTTCCTTCTTATCATCTTCTATTCCCCTGTAGAGGGGGTTTGTTTTTCCAGATGTCAAAACGATGGATATTTCCGCATGCTTTGAATAGTATATTGTACCATCTCTAAACTGAACGGGACATATGTCTAGGGTGAGTATGCCGAAACCCCTTTTGAACCCAATATCATAATAGTATCTCTGCAAGGGATAAGTTCCCTTGCTCACATAAAATGTTTTTTTATGGATATAATTTTCGTTGGATAAAGAATAGATCCATCCTCCTGCGAGAACGGTATTTCTTAGGGCGATTCTTGAATCTTTAAACTCAACCGTGACATCAACCACTCTTTTTCCGTAGGGAATGAGTATGCTGTATCTAACATAGGGCATACGCAGATATCCCTCACCGGCATTTACATAGTGATATGTTGTATTTTTATCTTTTAAGAATATCTGTCCATTTATATACAATGGATTTGCAAAAGATGCTGCGTATTTTATAACCTCATTTCCTTCGTTTTTTGAACTATACTGGGCAGATATAATCCCCGTGCAAATCACGAACGCCACAACAGCACCCACCACAAATTTCCACGCGGCGTTTACTTCACTCATCGTTAAAGTAATAGGTAAAAGAAGTATATAAAAGTATCGCGTTTTCATTTGCGGACGGCTCAGATAAAATTATGCAATTATATAAATTCCCCCATTGGTGGTGATAGAATTTTTTTCCAAAAATTTAATATACCCATATTCTCTATTTGATTCCGATGAGGATTGAAGCGCCTCTCCTCCACACCATACCGTTCAACAATTGGATATCTAAGGTTTACATATCCGATGATGGAAAAGTCGTGACGACATCTTTTAAAGAGGGCTATGCCATAGTTAAAGTGAATGAGGGCGAGGTTCTCATGAGAAAGATAAAAGGAGCAAAAATTTCAATGATTCCCTCCAAAAACATACTTATGGTCGGCGTGGAAGATTCTCTGAACTTTTACAATCTTATAGGTACTTTGTTATGGAAAGAAAACTTTTCCTCCGTGATAAGGGATTTTGCCTCAGCAGAAAACGGAAATGTTATAGTGGCAACAAAAAATGAGATAGTTTGCTATACCAATTTCCACAATGTGGTTTGGAGAAGAGAATGGGGCGGAGATAAGGTTGTTATGGACCCCTCTGGAAGGTATTTTGTTATAGCGGAGGAGAGAGGGATAAAATTCTGCGAAACTTCCAATGCAAACATAATTTGGGAAAGGGAATTTCTGGAAGATATCGTTGATATAAAAATTCAGAGGGGTGGCCATCGCGTACTGGCTGTTCTCAGCACGGGTGATATATTTTTGTTCAGTAAATCCGGAGATACCTACTGGGAATACAAGTTGAAGTATGTTCCGAAAGTCGCTTTTGATTACTCCGGAAACATAGTTGTTGGTGAGGGAAACAATGTTAAAATTTTCAACGATAGGGGTACCGTTTTGAAATCCTGGGAGTTGGACGGCACAGTTAATTTCGTTGAGACTGCCCAAAAATCCCAATACCTTCTGGCCGGAACGAATAGCGGCACCATATACTTCTTCAACAGAGATGGAATAGTCTGGGATTACAAGCATGTACATCCTATTATGACGGGTTGCGTATCTCCATACGGCGAACATGTTGTGGCTGCGAACAAGCACATACTTTTCTTCAGCAACATAAATTACTATGAATCGGTTATGGTGGAATGTGACAGAATCATAAAAAGGATGAGAGCGCTTGGATACGATGTGAAAAGATTGATGGAAATATATCAAAAAATGAGAAACGCATATATAAAAAAGGACTTTGACATACTTATGAGTTATAAGAGGGCGTTTGATAATGTTATATCAAGAATAGGAAAGGCGGCTGTGGAATATGCAATATTCACCGATAATACCTTTACTCAGGGAAAAATCTCCCGAATAATTTTTTATTTGAAAGGAAAAGGCAAAGTAGTGATTACCGAAGTTAAAGTTTACGGAAATGTTAGGTACAAAGCAAAAATTTCAGATATTCCTAAGAAAAATATGACGAAAGGAACTATATACATAATGCCCAAAGCATCAGGACGAATACCTGTAGAATTAATCATAAAATACAGGAGTGGGGAAGGCAACGGGGAGATAAGGCAAAAAATTGCGCTTTTAGCTGATGGGAAGAGGAGGAAAGTCAAAGTTTATTCAAATACGGATTACAAAAAACTTACTAGAGAAGTAGGCTCATAACAAATGATGTTACCACCGCTGTGAGCGAGCCTATCCACATCATTATGACCATATCAAAGAGAACCTTAGGTGTGTTGGAGGCGGATAAAACTTTTTTTATTCCAGATGCTATGAAAACATGTGCCATTACCATGGAGAACATAAGTATTCTCAGAGCCTCTATTCCGATCATCCCTCCGTAGAATAATGATAGGAAAGAGTACTCCTCCGCAACAGGTGCTATTTCCATAAACATATTGTTCATGAGTGCAATAACCCAGACCAATACATACAGTGGAAATGATACAAAAACCGTGGAACCGTAGAGCAAACCGCTGGTCGTGGATGCCGCGAGAAATCTTTTCTTTCTTAATGAAAGAATTTTCAGAAAATTCTCGCTTATTATCGTGCTTATTTTTCTGGGATCTCCACCAACATCCGTGCCATCCACATATAAGTCGTTGAACTTTGAAATCAAATCACTTCCAGTTTCTGCGCCGAATATCTTCCACGATTGTCTCTTATCCACACGGAGCGATAACCTCTTATACAAATCGTTTATGTTATCAGTTAGGGGCCCGAATTTGTAGAATCTGAGCTTTTTTAGTGCGAATGTGGTTTCTTTCCCCACTCCGGAAGCGCTCGTTCCAAGAGACCTTATGAACGCTGGGTAAAATTCCTCCCTCTTTTTTATTAGTGCTTCCGTTTTTGTGGCATAGTACCCGGGTATTATCAGAGGTGTAAGCGTAAATGCAACTTTAATTTCGTATGGTATCGGAAGGAAAAAGGCGATAATCGCGAAGGGAATACATAGAGTTCCACCTAACCAAAGCATCCTCCTCAGCTTTATCTTTATATCCGTGGTTATCGCCGAAGTTTCCCAAACCTGCTCCCACGGAACAGAGACATATATGTAGTAGAAAACTCCGAACTCTATAACGGCAAAAAGAACTATGGAAAGATAGAAAGGTGTATAATCCCCGCCCATAAGCATCGGAAGTATTGCGGCTACGGTTATGAAAAATAATGCGGCCGAAACCGATGCGAGATAAATTTCGTTTAATATACCTATGGAATTTATGGAGTTCTCGTACCTTATAGCGTATTCCTCTATAGCAGCCCTCTGCTCGTTCTGCGAAAAGCTCTCTGCGGTCTCTCCAGATTCAACAGCATGCGCCATCCTCGTCAAGAAATCTGCGAGTTGCTCGCTGGGCGTTATCTCTGCCACTATCCTACAGGCGTCCGCCAAATCTATGTTCCACTTGGTTATGAGAGTATGTATTTTCTTTATCTCGTGAGCCAGTTCCCTGTATTCCTTTATCTCGGAAAGTATGTTGAAGAGGTCTTTTCTGGATACATAGGTTAAGGATAAAATGCCTAATCTTGTTATGAATAAATGCATGTCCCTATCAATCAACTTACCTATTCTCACATATTTCAAGTATGGATAAATGAGTATTACGAAATCCAGAAGGGCAAAAAGTATGGCAAACAGTCCTAAGAAAAATGAGCCGAGATACTTACCGGCTATGAAAAATATGAGGAAATAGGATGCTACAACCATCAGAGTTAGAGGAAAATACACCTTAACCAGATAAATTGGGAACGGAATTTCAAAATACCGATATGCTTTAAGAAATCTTCCTCCGTTCATTTTCAGAATCTCTCCACAGCCCTGCGAAGTTCGTCCATACCCATATCGTAGTATATTCTCATCAATCTAACTACATCGTCGTATTCAAGTATTCTCTTATCAACCATTTTTCTGAGAATTTCCGCTCTTTCCCGTAAATCCTCGTATATTCTTCTTACATTCTGGTATTTTAACTTCGGCGCAATCTTGTTTTCAAGCACGAAACTGTTGTTTATCCCCCTGAAGAAATGTTTATCCTGCACCGGATCCCAGCCGAACATATTTCTTGTCAATATTCCTCCCCTTACTTTGGAATAACTTATTATCTCGTCCACGGATACCACCCTCCTAAGTATCCTGCCTCTCTCATAAACTATCTGCTGAAAAACAACCACATTCAGATTATCTAGGAATCTTTCAGGTATGTTTATGGGATCTCCGCTCAAACGCTGAATCATCTGCTTGACGGAGGGGGCGTGGAAGGTACTCAGGACGGAATGTCCTGTCTGCATGGCCTGAAAAGCCACAAACCCTTCCCTTCCTCTAATTTCTCCTACTATTATGTAATTTGGTCTTGATCGCAAAGCCGCTCGGAGCAAATCGTAAAGTTCAACCTTCGCCTCTCCCGTGGTTGTCTCGCGAGTAACAACCCTCTGCCACACAGGATGCGGCGCTATAACTTCAGGCGTGTCCTCCGCGCTGTATATCTTCCAGTGATGATTTATAAACGGTATGAGAGAATTGAGGGTAGTGGTTTTTCCGCTGGCGGTTTCTCCGCATATAAAAACATTCATTCCGAACTCCACACAGAGCCAAAGATAGGCGGCGACCAAAGGACTCATCGTCTTGTTGTATATCAAAAACGGTAAGGTAAGAGGTTTTTCTGTGAATTTTCGTATGGTAAATGAACTACCCTCCTTACTTATATCCTCACTGTATATTATGTTTATACGCGACCCGTCCGGAAGGGCTGCATCTATTATGGGGGAGGCATCACTAACAGGATTTCCCAGCCTTTCAGTTAGATTCCTCAGATATTTCTCTATCTCAAACTTCGTTCCGAATCTTATGTTTGTGGGAAGCGTTCCGAAAAGTTTGTGAACTATATAAATCTGCCTTGTCCCTACAACATGGATATCCTCTATGTATGGATCTCTTATAAGGGGTTCAAGTATTCCCATTCTGAGTATGTCCCTCATAAGATAGTACTTTATTATCTGATATTCCTCCGGAGTCACATAAATTTTCTCCACTTCTCCTCTGAAATATCTGTCTATGAAGCCCGTCCTTTCCCCTTTTTTAGTGGTGCAAACGGAATTAAGAAGGTTAAACATAACTTTCTCAAACTCCTCCCTTTCCTCGGGAATTTCAATCCTGCTACCTATCTGCAAAATCAACTTCTTTATCTCCTCGTATTTTTTTCTAAGTTTTTCGTCCATATAGGGCTGTATGGCAACATAATGCCAACCATCCATCCTATGGATATGTATAAATATAGGATCACCGACAGGATAAATTATATTGGGATACTCCATCTTGGCCATATCCCTCTCCAACCTATCGTACCATGTAGGTATAACCTTATATCTTCGCTTGAACTCATTTATGTACGAGGCAAGGTGCGGATGTTTTTGCATGGCCTTTGCCAAGGACATATCACGCCACCATCGTTATATCCACTATTATCCCTACCTGTGGTTCCACCCTGAATCCTGTTACATTTCCAACGAATTCCGTGGCGAAGGAGTATCTTTTTATTATCATCGCCCTACTTACCTCTCCTTCTACATAAGAGGTTTTGAGGAGTATGTATACATCTGCTGTACTTCTTATATGTTTCATTACCTCATCACTCAGATGAGAAGGATCCGCGGTAAGAACTATAGTTTTGTTCGCTCCCGCCAACTTCTTGAAAAAGTATATTGCTTCTAAAACCTTAGATACCGATACCTCTTTTTCGGCCAATCCCGAAAAAGTATCTATTATTATCACATCACTGTTGAAAAGTTCACGCGCCGACATCAATCTGTCCAAAAAATCCACTCTGGGTAGAGGCCTTCCAATTAGAGGATACACCGGAATGAAAAGCAATTGTCTGCTTATGAGAAAATTCAAAACTTCGTAATTTAGGGAACGCATCTGATCAAGGAAGCCTTTCGTTGTGAGTTCGGTGGAAATGTATGTTACGGAATAGCCATTCATAAGCAGGCCATAAGCGAATCTCTGCGATAAAACGCTTTTTCCAGAGCCATCGCTGCCCTCTATTAGGGTAACACATCCCTTGGGCAAACCTCCGCTCAACCTCTCGTGAAGGGTATCCCGGTCTATCTTTATTGAATATACTTCAGGCATCTTTTACACCCTAAACCTTATGCTGTCCTTGACACCATAATCCGAAATGACGGTAGCGACATAATCATATCCATTCATAAGGGGAGGTGATACCGTTATGTTTATCTCCACAACCACCTGTGGTGCCCATACGCTATCGCCTATCGGTCTTATATTTACTGGATATTTGAGAGGGTAAGTGGTTCCGTTTAGAAGAACCACGGTGTGGTTCATATCAAGCACGGTATAACCTATATTCTTTACATAGAGTTTTAGAGTATCTGTGGTTGAATTGTAGGGCGAGTATGCTTCATCGTTTATTATCTCTATCTTTGATTTCAAGTAGTTTTCTTCAATTTCTCCCCTTTCTTTTATAGATGTCCGTAAGTGAATGGAGGTGGCTATTATCACGGAGGATACTATCGCCGCTACGATCAACGAGGCCGTTAGTATTATGAGCGTTGACGCTCCTTCACCGGCCATCCCATCACCTCACATAATAAGCGAAATTTCCGTATTCTGTGACTATCTTTATCCTGCTGAAATTTCCGTAGTAATCTACTGTAATGTTCAGATATTCTCCGGGCGCCCATACTGTGGTGGGGGTACCCTCAATATCTACATTTGTTATATTCACACAATTCCCATCAACGAGCACAGTAAGATAGTAAGGATTCAAAACAGCCTTTCCATCGTTTTTTAGAGTTATGTTCAGTCCCGCCGATGTTGAATTCGCGGAAATTACTTCTACGGAGGAATCGTAATAATTCTTCACCATTTCTTCGCGAATTTCCCTCGCCCTGTTTATTTCGTACTGTGTATCCATCACCGCAGAGTAAACGATGGTTAGCGAAAGGAAGAAAGATGCGAAGACAATCAGTGATGATATTGCAACGCTGCCCAATCCTATATCACCCTCTTTTAATGTCTTCGGCTACCTCCTGTACCTCCTCCATATGCAATGACCCTATATCTCCACCCTTAATTTTTTCAAGGAAAACTAGTGTTTTCATATGGTCATCAGTTGACATTCTCCAATCATCGTATTCTGGTTCTATTTTTTCAGTATCAAATCCCTTGACCTGATGCATTATCTTGCTCACCACTCTATCACTTATCCAGCGTAGGTTTCTGTAGTATTCAAGCAACTTCCTTATGTTAGACGGCCCTACCTTCTCCAGCATGAACTCTGTCCACTTTATCGCCATCATATGGGATTGGGAATTGTCCGGTATATCCGCGAGAATGTATCTTCTTTCGGGTTTAATTTCCTTCTTTTCTTCGGTAATCTCCTCAAGTTCCTGCGGAATCTCTTCAAGTTCCTCAGCCTCCGGAAGTTCTTCCTCTTCTTCCTCAGTCAATTCCTCAATTTCCTCCTCACTTTCCACAGATGCTTCGCCCGAAATCACTCTTCTCTGTTGTGGTGTTAAATCTATGAAGGGGTTGAATTGCGCCGATAGTGCATCGTAGAGGGCCGTGAGCTCGTGTATATTCGTCTCTATCTCCGATACATTGTCGCGTAGCGATTCCACATCGTCCGCAAGCCTACGATACGAGTTCTCCAGACGCTCTATCCTTTCCACAACATCATTGAGTATGTTTTCAAATCTTTCCTGCCAACTCTTTCCAGCGACTTTCGGCATTCCCATGGATATTTTCAGTTCTTCCTCGCCCTCCTTCTTCTCCTCCACAACCCTGAATTTCGGTTTTTCTTCCTCTTCCACTATCTTGAACTGTATCTTTTCCGCCATCGTCACCACCTTAAATAAATAGTTAGAGTTCTATGGCCAGCTGGTTACCGTAGTCAGAGGGGGCAACTATCTTATGCTGGTACGGCGCACCCGGCTCCGGTATTATCGTTATGAGAGCCTTCTGTCCGGGGTAAAGAGGTGACCCTATTTTGGATAGGTCTATTGTTATAACTATCAGTTGACCGGGAGATACAAAGTATTTTCCGTTGGCTGGATCCCAACTCTCTGTATTTCCGTTGAACGCCGTTACATTGGCTGCAAAGTACTGGGAGGTCGCAACATTCACATTCTGCCAGTTCAATCGGAGATATACAGGCGGCGTATTGTTGGAAGAGTATTCAATTATTGTTTCGTTCAGGTCTATGCTATCTGACACCACCGAGAAGGATATCTCTATCTTTGTTATTGGCGAGGTTGTATCTGGACGATAGCCTATGTAGTTTGCATTCCATATGTTTCCATTTATCATTGAGCTCGCCGCGTTTGATGCTCCATACGCCTTGTCCCTGAGTTCGGATACGGTAGCGACAATAACCGCCGCGGCAATCGCAGCCACAAGTATGAACGCAACGAAAACTATAAGCGACCCGATTCCTATGCTTCCTTTTTCCTTTTTCATCATTTACATCACCTCACTCCGGCGGGTATATCCTTATCCACTGCTCATCGTTCAAATAGCCGGATGGAGTGGTCGCTGTGAATTTGCTCTCCGCACCGGTATAGGTGTTGGAGAAGTACAGCGTGAATTCGGTATGCGCACTTAACGGCTGGCCTGTACCCTCACCGCCGCCTCTGAGATCTATTACGAACACCACAATATCATTTGTGCCTACCGCGTAGGAGCCGTTCGTCGGATCCCACGGAGAGCCGGGAGCCCTGTTTGGTACATAAACCGAATATTCAGTAGATGTCGCCTTAGGTAGGGCTTCGGCATAAGTATCATCGGTAGTGGCCACATTTGGACTCAGAAGCAATCTCGCCGCTTTAGTTTCAGTTTTCAAAGTTATTGCTATGTGTCTAAGGTCAACCTCCGAAGATGCTATGACCTTCGTTGTTATCGTCATAACTTCCACATTTGCTGAAAGAACTCCGTTTCCATCAGGGTCTCTGTCGCCATATATGCTTATTATGTCAAACATACCCAGAAATTGTTGTGTAATTCTCTCCGAGGTCAGCTCCGCCTCGTCTCTTATTCTGTTCGCTGTTTGTATGATGACCGCAGCCGATATAGCGGCAACTAGTACAAGCGCTATAAATATTATCAGCGCTCCTATTCCCATACTTCCTTTCTCTTTCCTTTTCATATCCATCACCCTATCTCTCCTTTAGCCCCGCAGTGGGGGCACTGTATCGTCATAGGCAATTCAATAATTTCAACTTCAAAATAATTACCGCAATTAGGACACTGAACCTTTACCCTTTTGCCCTTTACCTCCTCCTTAGGCTTCTCCTCCATCTCCTTCCTTTCCTCAGTTTTTCTCACCTCTTCAACTTTTTTCTCCTCTTTCTTTTCTATTTTTTCTTTTTTCTCAACTTTCGGCTTGGGAGGAGGCGAAGGTTTCTCCTCAACCTTTTTGCTTGGAGGTACCGTGACTTTCTTTTCAACCTTCTCCACTTCAGAAGGTAAACTGATGTAGGAAAGTATACTTGAGAGGAAGAATAGAATCATCGAAACCACGGCAAATATGAAACCCATACCGAGTGAAGATACTATAAGAGTATCGCTTGAATAATATTCGCCGTTCAACTTTATATTACCCACATCCGGAAATGTCCTATGGATATCGTAGTTAAGCGCTTGAGGATAAAATAGGAAAAATACTATGAGAGAAGCGACAAGAAGAAACGCGATTATTATCGTGAGGGCAAAGTGTATAAGGTTGCTTCTGACAAGCGATAAAATTATTCCATAGGCAAGCAACAATGAAAATATAGCCAAGTATATATACCATACACCGCTCATACATTCCGTTCTAACACCAATGGCACTTCCGGGGAGTGGAGAGTTAGCGTACATTGATTTGTCTATTGGAAATGGTAGGAAAAAGGAAAAAGATACAGGTGATGTTGAATTTTTGTACATAACCGTGCCACTGTATGCTAGGGGAGTAAAACCCTCCACATAATCCACAGAATTCGTGGTGCTGCTGTAAGCAACAGTATGCCAGCTGTATACAGATGACAAAACGAAGAGGAGGAGTGCAAACACAAACAGTAACCTTGAGATTTTGGATAACTTATCCTTGGACATCATTCGCCTTAACACATTAATGCGTAATAAAGTTTTCGCTCAGAAAAATTTTTAATCAAACAGGGCATAAGTATAATACATGAGAATCATACCTTTGATTAGGGTACGCGGCAAAAGAATTAGCGTTGATTTTGAGGAAATTGCTGAGAAAGGATATACGGAAATTTATGTGATTGATGAAGGAGAGGATTTGAATCTCAACCTTTACGAGGAAATTGGGGGGATATTCAAACTGTGGGTGGAGCCCTGTAATACATTTCTGGATGTAGTGGATGTTTTAATAAGCGGAGCTTCATATGCGGTTATAACGGAGAAAATGCCTTCTTCTCATCTGAAGGAGAGTATGAAAGCTACAGACAAAATCGCCTTCAAATATGAGGGTAATATGGAGAAACTTCACATATTCTTAGAAATGGGTGGTAATATCGTTGTATTCAACAATCCAAATCACATTTCCGAGATAAAGGTTGATAAAAAAATTTTAATATCTGAAAATATAATGGATGCTGAGATTGATGTATATAGAGTGGTTGTACCCTATGAGGTGATCGGGGGTGATTGAAAAATTAAAGACCGCGATAGTTTCCGCCTATCAGACGCTTGGAACGAAGGAGTTTGAGTTGAATGACCTTGTTAAATTTTTGTCCTTCAATAGAGGTTGGGTTTCGCCTGAGGAAGCAAGAGATATAGTTAATATTATGGTTGAGAAAAAACTTCTGAGAAAGAAGGATGGAAAATATGTTCCCAATTTCAGTATGAAGGGAATTATAGTTCCCCTAGATTTCTATCTATCGCCACAGGATTTAAAAGATATCTCCCCAAAAAAGAGAGAGGATGTATTTATGAAAATAGTTGATAGAATAATCTCAACCACAGGTGAAGAAAAGAAAAAAGTTATAGCAGAGATAAACAGAAAGAAGATGGAGTTGGAATACATTCACACCCCTGTGGCTGCATTACTTGTCGCCGATGAAAAAGGAGTAGATTGCAGGGATCTTATAGATGATGTTAGCAGGGAGGTACTGGAATGAATTTGCAAGAAAAACTTTTGAAAATTCTGGAATTTGCTCCTAAAGAAATGGTGGACACTTATGCCCAGAACACTCTAATATCAGAGGCTGAGAGATACAGAACAAGAAAGTACAGACTTCTATCAAACTATGAAATAAAGATTGACGGAGAAAGCGGCGATTTCTATGATCTAGTTCTTAAAAATGATTTCAAAATAGTAGATATACTTGTTAAAGAACCGTTACTGGAGGGGATTTGGTTTTATAATTCGCCGGTGAAAAAAATAAGAGTTCTTAAAGGAGGTTTTGGGTTCGCCAATGTTCTCATAGGAAAAATAGATAAATACAAGTGGAGGGGTGATGACGGTGTTAAGAATAAAGTTATGGTCAGGGCGTACATTACTAGATACTATCAACCACAAACTATAAAGATGAAAAGTGAAATGATAAAACCAAATCCGCCTCCCCTTTCTCTGAGAACCCTTGATAATCTTATTAAAGATGTGTCAAATTTTGGAATAGTCCCTTTTGAAATAAAACTCTTGATATATACAAAAGCCCAAAGATTTTCACTACTTCTTGACCTTTTGAATTCCACCGTGGTATGCGACCCCAGAGAAGGTGTGTTGAATCCGCGTCTTTTCAAGAGCAGGGATCCTATGGAATATGTTATTTTTGACAGTGTAATCGCAAAAGTTCATATACCATATATTGCGAAATGCATATTTGAAATACTTTTTGAGTCTGAGGGCCTAACCCTCAATGATATAATACAAATACTGAATTTACCTCCTGCTGTGGCCGAGAACAATATAAATGTTCTAATAAATAAGGGTTTAGTTGAAATAAGCGAGGAAGAAAAACCGCCCAAATACTATGTCAATATAAACAAACTAAAAGAGTTTTCCTAAATCCATTCCTCTCCGTTCTCATAAATTTCTTTTTTCCAAATCGGCAGTTTTTCCTTTATCCTTTCAACTACTTCTCTGCATGCCTTGAAAGCTTCATCCCTGTGCTCAGATGCACAAATAACTATCAGCGAAATCTCTCCAACATATACCATTCCTGTTCTATGAGCAATCACTATATCCCTCAGCCTGTATTTTTTTAGGATTTCTTCTTCCAAATCTTTTAGATAGTTTTCCGCTAGTTCCCTATAACATTCATAGTTTATGCCTCGCACATTCCTCCCTCTATTCCTTCCTCTGACTATCCCCACAAACGATACCACAGCACCAACATTTCCGCTATCTTTCTCAACGATTTTTTGGTAGTACGATTGAAAATCAATTTGTTTATCTGTTATCTCGTACATCTCATCCCCCGGAGACTTGCGGGAAAACAGATAAAATATCTCCATCCTTCAGAGTCATCTTTTTGTCAGCGTATTTATGGTTCACCGAAATAAGGGCTTCATCCCATGGAATTCTGTGAAATCTTTTTTTGAGATCCATAAGCACATCATCCACAGTAAATCCATTTACCTCAACTTCTATCTCCGATACGCCTGCCAAATCACGGTATCTAGCAAAGAACTTTACAGTTATTTTCATGGTTTATCATAATCTGATTCTCTATTTTAAACCTTACGGCACTCATTTCTATTTTGTAAATTTCAGAAACATTTATATACCTCCTAAACAATTTGTTCAACTATGACTAGGTTTGAGGAAAAATCGTTTATGAATGTTTCAGCGATAGTGTGTATGCTTTTACTATCCTCAATCCTCATACCGATTAGTACCTCACAAAAACTCAACCCATCGCCAATTAAATTAAAAATCTTGGATAGCAGTCCAAAACCAAAAGAGATTCTAGAATTCCTATCCAAAAATTATGGCCATATGAATTTAAATACAGAAAAATGGATAAGTTCTTTTGGTGATTTGAGCAGATATGGTGATAAAGAGATTACATCTAAGGATTTCATAGATGGAGACATAAAACATTTCAAAGAAGAGAAATTCGCAGAGGAGAAATTGAAGGAAATAATAAAGAATGAAAACCGTCCCGTTTATAGAGTTGAACTTTTAAACAAAGAGATAATTAAAGAAGAATGGATTTATCTCACAGAGAAGAGAAAAAGGTGGGAAGTATTACATTTTCTATATAGCATAGAAAAATTCAGAGAAGATAACTTTATGATGGAAGAAGTTAGGGCGTTGGAAAATGTATGTTATTTGCTGTGGAATGATATAAATAATTGGAAACTTGCAAGCATGGCTATATACGGGATAAAGGCGCTTGAGGATTTGAAATATGGCCCAAGGAACAAAATGCCTTCTCCAAATATCAAAGAAGGAACGAAATCTATAAATGTAGATCTGCACATTGTTGCATACTACACGCCCTCAGGCGATTGTAATGACGATCCTGATATCTCCTTTGATGTAACGATAGGTGGAAGTTCCTATACATGGGATGGACCAAGTGATGACGACGATTGGTCTGGAGATGTAATATTTTCAACAACAACTACTTCATCATCGGTATCTATAACGATTCATACAAGAGAGAGAGATTCCGGTCTTTGCGGAGGAGATGATGATTTTGGAACGGCATCTTTAACATATTATGTTAATACTAAAAAATGGTCTGGATCTACATCTCTACCCAAAGTTAGTATGAGCGGAGCCGACGGCTCAATTACCATATGGTTCCATATACAATCCGATTGTGATAACAATAATGATGTTATAACCGAAGGAAGCACCGTAAAAGGTTACATAATAGATGTGTATGATGGAGTAAATTATTACGATTCTTCGGATACTTACAAGATGTCTATTGACCAATCGTATGTGGATTCCAGATGGGGCATATATTTAGAAGTTACTCCCGAAAATAGCTTGGACTGTGACTTGTATCTATATGATTCAAACTCCGTCTTAAAAGCATCATCCACCTCGTCAGGAAGTGGTGGAACAGAATCTATATTTTACAGGTTACAGCCAACAGACCCTTCGGGTGTATATTATGCGGAGATAAAGGTGGCATCAGGTTATGGTGTTTATTCTTTAACCTACCAGATATATCAACTCGTTGATTTTACTATTGAAGTTACAGGGCTTCAATCCGAAACTTCAACAGTTACTTACAAAAAGATGGGGACTACTTATCAGCATACACTAACATCTTCTTCATCCACATTCTCGGATTTCTGTGATTATGGCTCACAGCTCACGATATCCGTGCCGCAGGGTCTATACACCTATGATCCAACCTCATACACGATGACAAATGATACAACCATAGTTGTTCACTTTTATAGGACTCCAATTAAAATAGTTATTAACGAAATATCCGCCAGCGGTACAGGAAACAGCGAATGGATAGAAATATACAATGATGGTAGCGAGACCGTTTATATAAACGGCTGGAAAATTACCGACCAAGATGGTAATGTTATTGTGCTTCCAGATACATTGGAACCCATGCCTCCCAACACATATCTTATGATATATATGGGGAGTGGCACCAATGATTATAAATTTAGCGATGATGGAATAGCCCGTTTATATATGAATTCCGCAGTAAATGTTTTGAATGAGGATGGTGATGATATAACGATACTTTATGAGCCGGGAGACAAGGTAATAGATTATGTGGCTTACTCCCGCGGCTATGGAGATGAAGATATTGATTCAATACCATCTGGCGGAAAATTTGTACTTGACGGGCTCGGAGCGAATGGTTACGCACCAGCCCCTTATCCCGGCGGAAGTATATCTCTAATACCGCATGGGCAAGATAGGGATAGAGCCTATGACTGGTATGTATCTAATTCAACCTCCAAAACTCCCGAAAGCAGAAATGTAAATGCTCTGAATGTATCTGGTATAGATCACGCTCCAGCCGAGATAGGAACCGGAAGTACGGATGTTCTCATAGAAGGCATCTACATGGAGGCAATAGGTGGAAATATGAATGTGTCCCAGATAACTGTACATCTCGTCGGAAACGCCTCAGATAGCGATATATCCGCCATATACCTCTACAAGGATGCCGATAACTCCGGGGGATATTCTTCTGGAGATTCTCTGGTTAAGTCCACAACATTCAGCAATGGAGTGGCGACTTTCACGGGATTCGTTATACCTCTAAGCAGCGGTGAGCATACATATTTATTCTTAGTGGTGGATATCGCGGACTCGCCTTCCGCGTACGGCCATGCGTTTTCCTTGGTTGTGAGGGCGGAGGATATAGTTCTCTCGCCAATAACGGATGTTGTCGTTATAAGGAATCCTGTGGCATCCTCACAATCAACCATAGTTCCCACGGATTATACTCCACCTGAAGTGGAAAGTGTTCTTGTGGATCCATCCAAAAATGTGCAGGGAACCGCTTATGTAAACAGAGATTTCATAGTTTATTTCACATTCAACGAAGATATGAAAATAAATGTAGAGCCGGATATCACGGTGAGTAGCAATAATTTACAAATATCTTCCCGTGGATGGCAGGATAAAAGAACTTACTGGGTGAGTTTCTCCGTAAGTGAGGGTATAGAGGAAAATGTGGATATATCAATCCAAAATGCCGAAGATATCGCTGGAAATCCTTCGCATAAATACACCCTACGCATCAGAGTGGATACCCTCAATCCTCAAGTTATACAAATAATGTTTGACAAGTACTCGGAGTACAACGGAAAAATATATGTCTCAAAAAATTTCACATTAAAGTTAATGTTCAGCGAAGCCATGAATCTATCCTCAATACCTCAGATAGTTTTTGAGCCGAGTAATGTATCGTCCGAGAACATCGTTTGGTATGGAAATTCTATGCTTATAATGAATTTCAACATTTCTTTCAACTACTCGGGACCCGTGAATATATATGTTGCCAACGGTTACGACCTCGCCGGAAATTCGTTAAATGCTTTTACATATACATTCATTCTGGATACCGTAGCGCCAACCGCAAAAATATTTGTTGATAAGAGTTCTCCAATAGGACCTGGAAACATTCATATAACAATCAAATTCAGCGAGATAATGAATACCTCCTTACCGGTATATATCAATTTCTCAGGAAAAAGAGTAAATGGAGATTGGGTTAATGAAACTGTATGGGAGGGCGATTATTCCATAACTACCGAATACGGAGAAGTGAAAATCACCGTTGCCGGAGGAAGGGACATAGCGAAGAATGTTATGATTCCCGCAAATCTTTCGGTAATCGTGGATACTAGACCTCCTGAGATAAGCGAAGTTCTTTATGAAAAAGAGGTCAACGAAGGTTCTTATATAACGATAAAGGTAAGGGTAAGCGATGAATACTCGGGTATTGGAAAAATCACGCTGTGGTATAAACAAGAAGGTTCTTTCGTTTCCGTGGAGATGAACCAGCAAGGCGATTACTGGGTAGCCACCATACCGGGAAGTGTTTCGCATCCTCCCAGCGTTGAATTTTACATAGTGGCCGAAGATACCCTCGGAAATTCCATTAAAAGCAGTACCTATTCTATAAATATAGTTCCGTGGTACATAGTTATGTGGTGGCTCTGGCTCCTCATAGCGATTATCATAATACTGATAATACTGTTCATATACTACAACAAGCGCCGTGCGAAGGCTCAGCAGATACCTCTCAAAGAGAGTTTGGCGGAAAAAATGAAAAAGAAGTTTAGAAAGGAGGAAGGTGAATACGATGAGTTCTATGAGGAATAGAGAAAGAGGTGTTACGGGATTCTTTGAGGAAATTTTTCTTTTCGCCGTTGTAATACTTATTTTTCTTTCCACTCTTTACACAGTGCTCTATTTCGGAAGTTTGAGGGCGGAGAGAGAAAAATATATTGAACTCTATGAAAATGTGGATAAATTCGCACAATCTTTTCTCGGATACAAAAAGATAATACGCTCGGGCACTATCGGACTTTTTGATTACCACAAACTTAGAGCTATAACATATGAAAATATAAGAGAGGATTTACAGCCCGCTTTTAATTTTTCAATAAAGATAATAGATGTTAGCGAATATCCCGTAAAATACAACTATACTTACGGCAACGAAACCAACGCATCATACGCCTATTACAGCATTATGGTGAAATATCCCGCAAATATATGGGTGAGCGAGGAAGAGATTCATGTGGCTATGGTGGAGGTGAGAGGATGGCTGTAGAGAGGGGCATTTCCGCCGTTGTTGATGCTGGCCTTATTTCAGCCATAGTGGTAATAGGTCTTGTAATCATATTGGGAATCGCACTTCAAAATCCCGCGGAGTTCAAGTACGATGAGATGAACAAAAGGTACGCCGAATATTTGACCTATTCGCTTCTCCGCTCTACCGTGCAGATGGTTTGGTACAATACATCTTCTGGCACGATAATTCTTGAAGATAAAAGCGTTGCGGAGTTGATAGCCGAAGATCTTTACATAAGAGAGCACAATTCATCCAGCGTGGATATTAAAAGTTTGGAGGTAGGTATGGAAGAGCCCATAAATCGTACCCTCAAAAACCTTACATATCCGAAATACAGGTATTCTCTCTATGCAGAGTACAAGAACACGACGATAATCATCGGTTTTAGGGAACTCCCGCAGATAAGATACGGATACACCGCATATCTATCCATGCCAACCAGTGGCGAAGAATTCATCGTCACAATATACATCTGGGAGGTGAGTGAATGAAAGAAAGCGGGAGGATTCCGTTCGCTTATGTATTTGCGGTAATGCTCTCACTTTTAATAATTCTATCCTCAATTTATCTGGCGAGTTTGAATGTACAGAGGAGAATAAGTGGGGAGCGTTTTCAAGAGGAAAGTTTGGAAAATTTGAGAGAGATAGACGATATGGTCCAGACAAAGGCGTACCACATAGCCATGGAATGCATATACAATCTGACAAAGATTAGGAACCCGAATGTTTATATTCTAGATAGTCAAATAAGGGATAATTTCACGAAATACATAAAGAACCATTTCCCGTGGGAGAGTCAGGATTTCAATATAACTGTGACTTCCTACAACATAACTTTAATTATGGATTACAGAAAAACCAGAGATTTCATCAAATCCTTTGATTTCCAATGGAATTACCTGTATGCTTTCAACTACACATCTCTTCCCGTGTACCCCAGAATAGTTGGGTATATAACTTATCATTACCTTGATAAGCATAGTGGATACGAATTCACCAAAACTTTCAAGATGAACAAAAATATTTACTCTCCTCTTCCTCTTCTCAAATTCTGCTTTGATGAATTTAATTCCTCAACCACGAACTTCGGTGATTTCGGAAGATTGCTAAGATATATTTTGACCACTGTCGTGGAGTACCGGGCTCTTCTCGGCTACGCATCGGGCGCCTACGACGGAAATGAGATAGATATTAAGAAAATTCTAACTAAAGATGATGTGGAGAAGTGCGTTAATCTCGCCTTGGTTTTGCAGAGTTTGAGATTCTTCAGAAGTTACGATAACAAAACTGTGGAGCAGTTGGGGATAAAGAGCATCGTGGATAAATATGTAGATAACGGAACGATAGATGCTGCGGACATATTCTTCCTCTGGAATTTGACTGACCAGAATTTCTCCGTCGGAAAAGTTTTGGGACAATCTGTTTATGGCTATGCGGATAGGTTCGTTTACGAACTTTTAATGCTTTTCTGGGGAAATCCTTCATCGGAATATTTCTGCGATCCTACTTTGAAGGAGCCGATAACCAACTGGACGGAAGTTAGGAACAAGGGTGAGGAGTGGGCCAAGCAAATGCTATGGATTTATCTGGATAAATGGAGGAAATGGCTGGATATCCCGCTGAATTTACAGGGTGGAACGGCCACAGCATCTACAACAATAGTAGTAGATGATGGGAATCCTGATACTCCACAAGTAACGATAACCATGACTTGGACTATCCAAGTTTACGATATAACGAACACCACGAACATCCTTTTATATGATTCTGGGCAACGACCCAAACTTCAAATAACCACAACCGCCTCACCAGATGTTGTGGGGCCCAGAACCTATTACTACGACCTCATAAGGGAATCTTTTGTGGAAAAGCATCAGTCCTACGGTTCCGGCGGGCCTTACTTCAATACACTGAAATATGTGATAGATGCACTTACAAGAGCGATGAAGCATCAATCGGATGTGTACGATGATACCCAGAATAAGGGATTGGTAGATTACGCGGCGTATTCCATCGCCAACAACATAGGGAAAAGAACCGCGCATTACAAAAGGAATCCAAACGATAACTACACGATACTTTTAAACGAAACCCATGATTTGATTTATGGCCAGAACGAACCGTACTCATACGGTATTTCTCAGTTGAAAAATTTGGCATCCTCGGAGCAGGAAAACTGGTGGAAGGAGGGCGCTTACAAAGAATACAAATATGGCAATGATGCCGATGCCTATCTTTACGACCTCTTCAGAAATACCGTTTCTTTATGGTATGAGGTGATCGTGAACCTTTACGATGGATGTACACAGTGGCAGTTACCTGATAATCCCGGTAGTTACGGAGCGGATTGCGAGTCCTGGCCTCCCACAAACCAGCAAAGCGTAGGGATAGATGGTATGGGTTCTCCTCCCCAAGGAAGTTTCAAGATCCACAGAGATATGGTAACTGATTTTTACCTAAGATTGAAAAGTTATGCAATTTCTATAGGACAGCCAATTGCAGTTACGCCATCTGGTTGGCCAAATGTATGGGAACAGTGTAAGATGGATTCCGATTACGCAAGAGATTCCACCTTGGGTGCCACACCTAATGGAATTTCTTACCAATTACAGCAGCATGGTTTGAGGAGCGGTATAGATGATAAAACGGATTACAATGCATTCTCTACAAATTTCTACAATTTCGTGAAGGATAAGGTTGGTAGAAGGTTTCTCGGCTCCGGAAAACTGATAGAAAATATGAGTGAGTGGGTTGAGGAATCTTTTGATGTTTTATGGAAAATTGTGGAAAAAAATGCGAATTTCACGACAATTCCAACATTCATGGCCGCAAATACATCCAAATACCTTTTCTGGGAGAGATTTTACGATGGAGCTATAAAAAACAGAACATTAAAGAATGAAAGCATAGTCGTAGATTTCTCTCCGGATGTTCTGCGTGGAAGTAATCTATCCGTGGATATAGTTTATCCGAACAGGGGACACCGCTTCGTGGATGTTCAGGATTTATCATATAATATGAGCATGGCGCCTTTCGTCTATGATTTCATAGTTAATGTAAGTGGGAACTTCACAATCAATTTGAGAACAAATAGAACCTCCCTACTTCACGGAGGTATGCATACCTACACCTGGTACAACGATACGATATCTTTTAACATATCCCTCCGTATTCCTCTTTACACCGCTTGGTACATAGAATCTGGATGGAACAAATACGATGTAAAATTCAACTACACGAGAGGATATTTCGGAGTGGATACAAAGGATTCCAAAACTGATCCGTTTTTCGTGAGCAAATACTTGAATGATGCTATCTATCACTACGAAAATATAGGTGAAATAAAGAGCAGATTTCTGTGCTTCTCCCTTCCGGCAACTTCGGTAATGAAGAATGAGATTGCTTCGTGGAACAAAACATACACTTCAATAATTCTGTACGCCTTCAACATAACTCAGAGGAGATTGGAGAACAACGATTCAGTATGGTCTTCGCTTTATAACGATGTGCAATCTTTAACATCCAATAATTACCTGCAAGATTTCAAATTCAATTATTTCGGAAGAGATTTTGAGATTTCTTCAGATGAAGTTCGGGAAAACACGACTTATATGAAATGCATCGCTGATATAAGTAATCACAAATTCCACGGGAATTATAAGGAAGGCAACTTCTCGTGGAAATTCAACATAACGAAGGATAATGTCTCACTAATACAGGAGGGATTTTACGACCTCTGGTGGCATAACTCCACAATATACCGCAAAAATCCAACGAAATTTTACCGCGTTTCCTATTCTTCGGTTTCGGGCAAAAAATTGAATATATATATTGAACAGCTGAACGAAACATGCGAGGTGGATTTCGGGATAGTGAGCAGAAAAGATGTGAGTAAGTTCAAAAATGCGTTTCCAAAAAATGTTTCCTCAAATCAAGAGGGTTTTTTGTCCGGCATAAAAAAGATGGTTTCCAATCTATACATCAATTATTCCAAGGACATTAAAATGCCGTTCGGCATCTTTATAAAGATTGAAAATTCCACATACACTATATGGTTTAACGGAAAAAATTCTTCGGAATTCCTGCTCTGGATAAATGAGGTTATGAGGGATTTCGTATACAAGGTTGGATCGCAGGAATTTCCCGCATTCGGATATATTATGGCTTATATGAACAAAACTTCCTACATGCTGGACAATCTTAACTTGAACTTTACATACCTATCTTCATCGGTTTTCGGATGCTTCCACAATATGGATTTTTGGGCAGAATACAACAATTATGTAATTTTGGGAAAATATATTTTCTCTCCTCATTAGTCCAGCAAATAAGCGAAAATGTGATAGGAATATATGCCGTCCACAAGGATCCTTTTACTTTCAATAACGAATGGCTGACATTTTGATTCTATATACGGATAATCCAAATCGTATTTTTTCAGAATGGATGAGGTTAAATTGGTGGAGTAATTTCCCAACAGTTCGGGATTAAACGCATGAACAACCACATTCGTGTGAGTATAGGTGGAATAACTTTTCGTGACTATCCTTACTGTGCTCCCTCCGATGAAAATCGTATAGTAATCACCCATAACCTTCGGCGGTAGCGATGTATTTGTGCCATTATAGGTGAATATTATCTTGCTTTCAACCTCTCTGCCTCCCAATTCGTTTATCTTTGAAGCCACAAATCTTAGGATGCTCTTCGCCTCACTTTCGTATGCCATTCCGTTCAAGTAGTAGAAGCATCCTATTGAAGTGGCAACTAGAAGGAGAACGAGCGAGGAAACTGTTATCTTTGCTAAGGTGAAATCAATCACTCTTCCACCACCTCCACATTCACATAAAAATCATCAAGATATCCGTTTCCATCTAAATCATAATTACAGAGCATTTTGGTTATAAGAACACGGTAAGTTCCGCTCCACATAACCATGGTCGTGTTGTTTGAGGTAACTCTTATTCCCACATTCCCATGCTTTACGAGAATTATCCTTTCGGGAGAGTTGTACGCCTTGACCCTTATGAAGTATGAGTTATCTGAATTTAATGGCCCGCCAACCTTAACATATTCGGTATTCTTTGGAAAAGAAACGGTTATTTTCAAAGAGGAGTTTACGCCCATGGAATAGACCATAACTATCTTATCTCTCAGATAGTTTGCTTGGGCTATCATTTCCTGCTCCGCAGAAACGGAGGAATAGTATCCAGCGATGCTTAATACGAGAGGGACAGTTATAACAAGTATTACCAGTATAATCAAGAGGCGCAGAGGCATATCTATTACTCCGCTTTCCTTAACCATTATTTCATGTATTGCCATAGCGGTATATAAGATTTTAGGTATTACCTAGTCTCCGCGTACCTTTTAATTTCTTCTTTCCGTATTTCTCCGAAATCCTCTTTATGGATACTATCTCCTTGAAGAGTTCGTTCAGAACATCCTGATAATCCCTCTTCCCAACCTCTATCTCGTCCATTACTCTCTCCAGTTCTCTGGTAGTTTCCTCGCTCACGAATTTCTCGTAGTTTTTCACCAAAAACCTATAAACGCTCATTCCAAGGGCCGTGGGTATTATCCTACCCCTGCTCTCTCTAATGTATTTCCTTATGAACAGTTTTTCCAGTATGGTGGCGTATGTGCTAGGTCTCCCTATCCCACGACTCTTCATCTCACCTATAACCTCCGCCTGCGTATAGGGAAGAACCTTGGACACTGTGAGAAATCTCGGCTTGACTATGTATTCCCCTTCCTTCAACCTCTTTTTTGTTTTTATGAAATACGGATATATTTCGTGAAAACCTCCTTCAACGCTCACAATCCTCTCCTCATAAAATTCTCTATCTTTGACCTTTATTTTCAATCGCTGAAATTTTATCTTTGCGGGCGGGCTCTGGCTCGCCATGAACCTTCTGAAAATTAGATCGTATAGGAGGAAATGCTCCTTGCTCACATCGGTTTGAATGACTCCCTCGCTTATGTATCTTCTTAATTCTTCGGAGGTTATCGCTCTCGTGGGTCTTATACACTCGTGTGCTCCTTCCGAGGAGTATCTCCTCCCCACGAACCTATCCCTCAGATATTCCTTCGCAACATACAGTCCCCGATCACTCACCCTCGTGCTGTCCGTGCGGTGATAAGTTATCCATCCCAACTCAAAAAGATCCTGCGCTATCTTCATGGTTTTCGTTGCGGAAAAGTGAAGTATGTTATTAGCATCTCTAAGCATGGAATCCGTGGTGTATGGCGGAGGAGGATTTCTTTCTCCCTCACCCTCCTCAACAACCTCAACCTTAATTTTATTGAAGACCTCTCCGAAATCTATTCTGATATCAAGTTCGGGGATTTCCGCGATTCTCACCTTCACTTTGCTCTCGCGGTACCTCTCTATTATCCATCCGAGGGTTGGGGTCTGCGCCCTTCCGGCGGAGAGATTTCTGTTTTTGAAAATTTTCTGAACTATGGAAGATAGCTCAAAACCTATCCAGCGGTCCTCAATCCTTCTTACGATCTGCGCCTTTACCAAATTTTCGGAGAATTCCCTGGGATTGTTTATCGCTTCAATTATGGCTCGTGGTGTAACTTCGTGAAACTCCGCCCTGGCGAATTCTTTCGCGTATCCCCGAAGCAGGGAATACACATCCCAAGCTATTTTTTCACCCTCGGTATCCGGGTCCGTACCAACGAGAACTCTTCCGCATTCAAAAGCCAATTTTCTGAGAACTTTTATCTGCTCATCTGCCCTGTATATCTCCTCGCTCCCGCACCTCGGACATATCTCGCCTTCGGTGAACTGATAACCGCACTTCTCGCACCTCCTTATATATG
>Ga0190313_1000176_pt1 | contig 41417 bp, 95 predicted proteins | sample 4870071011_MG_FD_169989 | JGI IMG/M metagenome (GOLD analysis project Ga0190313, IMG submission 169989) | Hydrothermal vent sediment bacterial communities from Southern Trench, Guaymas Basin, Mexico - 4870-07-10-11_MG | ecosystem: Environmental > Aquatic > Marine > Hydrothermal vents > Sediment ... | reverse complement strand
CCCCCCCCCTGGTTTGTTTTATTTCCACGAATGTTCTCGGGTGACCGACTATCGAGTGACATGGACGCTAAAGTTGATGGTACTTTCAATCATTTGCCTTGAGCGTTCTCAGGGACAGAATAATCAATAACTAAAGGAGATTCATCATGACACGAGTAATCGATCTAGACAAAGAGACCAGACCCTTATCCGAAATCACTTATCCCATGGAAGAGTACGTCACAACTGAAGCTTGTAAGGTCTGCGGAGACCTCGCTGTTGATGGCTTTTGTTGTACCTGTGATGACAACGCGCCTAAGCACAAGTGTATCGATTGTGGTAGACCTACCTCACACATGTACTGCTTCAATTGTGCTCCAGACTTCTAACCTTGATGGGCCCTTCGGGGTCCACACTCGTCTGAGCGAGTATAAACAGGCCTTAGGCTCAGAGCGTCCTTTTGGGGTGGCAATCATCGAACAATTTCGTTCTTAACCTAATAGTACAAAGGAGACTATTATGACAATAAAACCCGAAATCACCAAGACTACCACTGAAGTAAACAAATGCGCCCACTGTGGAACTCCTTGCTACTGGCAAGCAGTGTGCAGTGCATGCCAAGTTGGTGCCTTGGTTGAGGCCATGGAACATAAGACATGGTCCTTCGGCCATGTGGCTATGTGGGCTAAACGCCTGTACTCCAACATCTCTCAAGACGTAGAGATGCTGCATGTAGAGGTCGTGGCAATCCAGCCTACTATGGATAAGTACACCATTACCATCAATTTCATGGATGGTAGTGACACTGAAGCCTGGGCCACATATTGGCACACCTTGACTAAGGAGCAGGCTAAACGGCTTGAGGTTAAGTTGTTGGCTGAGGGGGATACTGTATCCCTCAATGGCTTGCACTGGGGTAGTATATAATAACTCGTCTGAGCGAGTATAAAAAGATCTTAAGCTTAGAGCGTCACCTCACATAGTGGGGTGGGTGATGTATGGTAATTATGCCTTAATTTAAAATAGCACATAGGAGGCTAGTATGGCAATGGCAGATCGTGTACAGGGGTGTTGGACCAGATGGACACCTATACCTGAACTGTTGGCTATGGTTGATCAGTTAGTTGATCAGAAAGCAATTAATCAAGAAGAAGTTGATTATTACCTGGAGAGAATCTCCAAATTACGTCATAAGGAGGAAATATGGCCGTCGACTTAAAAACCGTATTGAAAGCTATAAACAATGCGGATACGCTTCAGTTAATAAAGAGGCGTATGAGACTGGATATCATGAAGACTATAGTAGCTATTTCTGACCCCTGGGTGCAGGCGCAAGTACAACGCAAACACCATATCAGGATAAAGAGCTCTCCCCTTAAAGCTGCTATATTCAGTAAGGGTCAGGCAGACCAAACCATTAGGTGTATTAGGACCATACCTACTCAATCACAGAAAGTTCAGATGGTACAGTGTGATAGAGCATTACGTTTAAAGGAGGAATCCTATGGAATCCAAATGGCTAAAGTTTCTTAGCGGCATACTGCCCTATGTAGTACTGGATAACGTACTTTACCAAATTGGTATTGGTAGAGTGTCCTTTTGCTTCTTGGATGATGAGGGTACCACACATACCAATACTCCTACTAGGCGTATTGATAAAGTGCCCGTTAAACACATGGATCAATTAAACAAACGGGGATTTAAGCTTAAAGCAATAGGCTTCTTCCCTATGGGAGGATGAGATGAAAATAGAGCCTACACCTATTGACATGGAAGGGCGCACATGCGTAGAAATATTTGATGCGGATAACGTTCTCGTAGAACGGTCCTACGGGCCAAGTACTACAGAGCAGCAGAAAGCACATGATAGAGGAGAATGTCACTTCCTTTGTGGTATCTGCTATCATGAGGCTATGGTATCAATTGGACTAGAATAAACACTAAATAAGGACCACTACATAAGATAGTGGTCCTATTCAACTCAAGAGGAATTAAAATGAGTTTCATGAATCAGCACATGCAGTCGCCTATTACCGGTATTCGTACATCAGTAGAGACAGTTGTATATAACGAGCTAGTAGCGGTACTTATTGGTGTAGATTGGACTACGTTTGATTTTAAATTCAAATCTAGTCAGGAGTATGGTAATACTAAATATAATGATTTTGCAATTATTGCTTATTATTTAAAGAATCATTTTAATATGGTTAATACATCCAAAGAGGTAGGCTACAGTAAAAGAGACCATGGTGCAGCCTGCCTTATATATAGACTTAAAAGGCTCAACGCTGATTCCGTATTTAATATCGGCGAAGCTATGATTGAAGCTGGGTTATTAACTGGTAAAGATATACAGGTAATCCTTAACGCCCCCTTTCGTAAACATTGGGGTAGAGGTAAAGATAGGGTTAATAATAAAGTACATCATGGAGCTATCTACAAGTTCTATGCTAAGTGGTATGCCACTAGTGCTATGGTAGAACATGATTGTAAGAAACGTCCTACTGCTAAACGGTTGGGTATTAAGCTTGATGTGCTTAATTACTGGCTCAATCTGGATGTAGAGGACATAAGAGTGAGTGCGAAAACTGATTAGCCGTTTTATCGAGCCTCTCATGGGCCTACTCATGAGGGGCTTAGTAAGTTGGTTAATGGTAATCAGCTGAGGGAGAGTGACAAACCGTTATGACAGGAGTAGAGTAGCTCTCTGCCAGATCATATACTTCTCTCCCATTTTAACAATTAGATACGAAGGAGATCTATCATGACAAACACAATCGTAACCACAACTAACACCACGTCTACCACCCGTACTCAGCCCAAAATGAAAAATGCTGAAATCAAGAAAGCCGCACATAAGCAAGGATTTGCCTATGCACGCCTTATCACCTGTCCTGACTGTAGAGCTGATGTAATGGAAATCTATGGTAATGATGCTCCTCCATGGGTCAATGTGGGTATAGCTCTCTACTGCACCAAGAAGGGACATAGTCCTATTGTTGCATGTAGGTGTGGACACAGGAGTACTATGAAGATGAACTTCAAGAACAGTGATAAGATCCGCTGTAAGGTACGTGGGTGCAACCATGTACTGACTAAAACTGACTCTGACGGCTTGTGTGTACCATGTAGGAATGAGATAGCTGGTGGGGGTAACCCTGCTAGGTACTCGAAACACTGCACAGCTAATCTCACCAGGGAAGGGTGTCTACACTACATGCAGGGTGGTAATGCTGACTGTGTACGTGTGCAATGCCCTAACTATCAGCCTACTAAGGGTGTTGATGCTTCTACTAAGTACACTAAGCCAATAGCACAGCCTGAAGCGCCTACTACACAGGCAACAGTACCTACTAAGGAATGCAGTAGAGCTACCTGCCATAACAGAATGCCTATAGGCCGCAAGACTGTATGTGATGCATGCAAGGCACAGCCTAAGGAGCCTGTGAGTAGCCAAATTTATCAGTAGTTCTAATGAGCTCATCTACCTTAGCACGGTGGATGGGCTCGAACATGTATACAGCCTAGAGAAGGTGTGGCATAGCAAGTTCTTTAAGCTAATGAAGTACACACCCGGCAAAGCACTTAACTTTATACAAGACCACGCATTGTGGCATGAAGGGGTATGATTATGGCAATTGGAAATGAAGTACGCGGACGGATGACAAATATTCTCAATATCTTTAGAGAGTTCCCTAATCACGAATTAACTATACAAGACATTGTGGGATTAAGTGAGGATGTCGAAAATTTAGAGTATGGGCAGGTAAATAGTGCTATAAGGCATCTTACCCACGCAAAGAGCCTTGTTAAAACTTATGCTGCCAGAGGAAAAGCTGGTGTATGTAGATGGAAACTAGCAGGTAAGCATAGATCCAGGACCAGGGCCAAAACTGAAACTACACCTGAAAATGTACCTGCAGTGATCCCTCCGGCTGTAACAAAGAGATTGGTTAAATCGGAAGTTCTTAAAGCTATTAAGTCCATGGGCCCTGTTACCAGTGCTGACTTAGCAGATCATTTTGGTGTCACTAATAACGCTATCAGAAGCCATATAGAGGACTTACGTAAGGATGGTTGGACGCTTACTACTGCTCCTGCTGCAACTGGTACGTCTGCCCGAATATACACGTATGGAGGTGCAATTACGAGTGAGTCTACCAATGGGTTAGTTGAACGTTGCTTCCATCTTACAATGGCACTTGGTGAATGTACTGTAGCAGACCTTAAGAAGACACTCGGACTTGAAACAGCGAAAGCAGAGACCATCATAAAGCTTACGGCAGAGAGATGTAAAGTACGTTCAGAAGTTAAACTGTATAGTAAGTAATTAACCTGGGCCTCTTCATGGGGCCCAAAGGATAATAACATGATTCAGAAACTAAGTGATGTCCTAGTTCAAGATGGACTGACATTTAAGAAATTGGCCACATACTGTAAGGTAGAATATAGAATGAATCTCAACCCAATACCTGCCATAAGAAAGTATCTCGTATACAATGGTATTAACATTCCTATTCACTACATTGAAACCGGTTTCCAGTTGCACAGAGATGAGATTCTGCATAGAGTACGTGGTAGAGCGGAGCCCCTCATTGTTGTAATCGCAAAGAAGAAAGAGGGTTACTGCTTACGTGTAGATATGTGTGCGGTGACATTGGATGCTTGTAAGGTAGATCCCGATGATGTCATTCGCTATATTTAATTAACCTTTTTATAATTAGAGGATATGCTCCCAAATATATCTTAAAGAAGGAGGCTTTACATGACTAAAAGTATGATAACTGTTATTAAACAGAATGATGATGGCTCAGTGACCAAGAGCGAGAGAATGGGTAAATCAGCAGAAGAACACATCGATGCTCTGCCTATTAAGCCTAATGGTACTGAAGGAGACATGAAGAAAGAAGTACAAAGGAAACTTTTAAAGAAAAAGGAGTAGAGTTATGTTTTATACTGGTGTAGGTAGTAGGAAGACACCGAACGATGTATTATCTTTGATGTACAGAATCGCAATCAAGATGGCATCATTGGGCTACACACTGAGAAGTGGTGGCGCTGATGGTGCCGATTCTGCTTTTGAACAAGGCGCTAGTAAGAAAGAGATCTTCTATGCTAGGGATTGTACTCCTGCAGCAATGACGATAGCGTCTCAATTTCATCCTGCTTGGCACAAATGTAGTGACTTCGCTAAAAAGTTACACGGTAGAAATTCATTCCAAGTGCTAGGCAAAAATCTCAACTACCCATCCGAATACTGTATGTGTTGGACATCTGATGGGTGCACATCCCATGCAACTAGACAATTTCAAACTGGTGGTACTGGTACTGCTATCTCAATAGCCTCTGCACATAACGTGCCAGTCATCAATCTTGTAATCCCTGCCGAATTCGATAAATGGAATAACTGGGCAGCAACAACCCCATAAGGAGAAATTATGTATGATCCGATGATGGATGGACAGAATCATATCAACATCTATTCAAAGGCTGTTACTGAATTGGGGAGGTATCTTACTAACTTTGCTGCCTCCCCTATCCTAACAGTTGATGGACAATTCATGGCTATTGAAGGTTATTGGTATTGGTTGGGCACTCGAAATGACACACTTCGCACCTTGTATGGGTTCAAGGCCAAACAGTTTGGTAAGCCTCTACCCAGAATGGTCCATTTAACTGAAGCCGAATTTCAGTTTAAGATACGAGAAGCTTGTTGGATAAAGATACACTCCAACACTAAATATCTAGACCTGTTTACCGCATCCACAGCCCCATTCGCACATTACTACGTGTTTGGTGGTACTAAGGTACATGATGCCGGGTATAAATGGTTGGTGAGTATGTGGGAAGACTTTCGGGTGTTTATAAAAAATGGGTATTTAACTTAAAGGAGAATAACATATGTGGTCTAAATTTACTAGCGTGTTGGCAATAGTGGTTCTTATGGCAATGATAGTGGTAGGTATTATCGAGTCAATGCCTGTTGTATCTATGGAAGTAGAACAAACTATCATTCATAAGAGTAAAGACATGATGCGTGTAGCTCTTGTTGGTGATTTCCGTACTGAAACTAATCCTGATGGTAGTACTAGACCTGTATTCGTAGTTGATGCCACAGGTGCTACGTATAGTGTATCTGATTATGGACCTAACTTCAAAGGAGAACTGAAAGAAGGTGATAGAGTATACGTCACCGTAGCTACCATTAAGGATTACATGGATAAGAAACAAATCGAATCAATAACCATTGACTATCTAATCACAAAGGAGGACTACAGGAATGCTAAATAGGCTCTACACGGCTCACTACCGTTATAGTGGCTCTGACAGAGTTGACATTACTGTTAAGGGTAAAGATCCCTTATGGAGTGCATTCGCACCTACTTGGGACATGGTAATGGGTATTAAGAACAAAACAATGTCCGAAGCAGAGTACATTAAGCGTTATGTTGCTATCCTAGCCAGAGTACCCAAAGTTACCTGGGGTGCTCTCCTGCAGATGGAAGAAGCAACCTTTGTGTGTTTCTGCAACACTTCGGAGTTCTGTCATCGTAACCTACTGGTACATCACATGACCGAGTCACTTGGTGATAGAGTATGCTACCTGGGATGGAGACAGGCCACCTAAGGGTAAATGTTTGTTGGCGGGGCGTGAAAACTTGCAAGTGAGTAGTGCCCCTTTTGTTTTGAATTAATTACGCGGCAATGCCTATCCTCTAAGGGTATTGCCATTAGCATTCTCAGAGTAGCGCCACCCACTGCTTGCCTCGATTATATCTGATTCCCCCTCCATTCAATAAACCCTCTCTTACTTTGTTTACCCTTTGTTCTCGGGAGACAGGGAGGTGAGGGAGTGGGAGTTAGAGTTGGAGAGGGGAGTGTTCTCGGAGGACAGGGGAGTGAGAGGTCGGAGAGTGAGAGTTAACCATTAATCATTGTACCATCAACCACGTAGGAGGGTTATCATGGCTCAAAGTAGATGCAGAGGTTTCGCAGCAGCAAATTATTACCGTAATGTTGATGAACCTATTATCAACTCACTAGATCGAATCAAACGAGTATTCAAAAAGAATACTAAAGGAAAACCACAGCGTAGGATAGTGGTGAGAAAGGAATAGAAAAATCCTTTGTAGTTACCCTTATAAATAATCTCATCTAACCTAGGAGGTCATCCATGCTCTAACATCGAAACCACACATAATGAGCTTGCACCAGTGCTCTAGCCTAAAAACTGGTGCTCCCATTAATGCGTATAACTAGCTTGTACTCAATAATGGGAGTTAACGTTTAACATAGGAGAACTGATATGAGTAATTTAGAAATTCTAGACAATTGGAGAGTAGTCGGTAATAAGCTGATAACAATAACTGAAACAGACATCAGCGTTGCGGATCAGACATTTAAAGAAGGTGTCATTGTCGAAGTGAATGCTGACACGGTAGTTAAATTGGGTAAACCTGCACCTTCAAGGCTGCATACCACACGTCTTATTAGAATCTTCGAGATGGTACTAGAAGATATGGATAAGACTAAAGACAAGATCGGAGGCCTGATACAGGATCTAGATGTCTTCGCTTATACCTCTAAAAACTCTACCCCTAACATAACCAGACACGACGTGGAAGGGATGATCAAAGAACTTAACCTCTAACATAGGAGAATCATCATGGCAAAAATCATTGGGTTTACTGGTAATGTGGACGGATTCAAAACAAGAGCTGGCTTTATGAATAGTACTGTATTCTTGACCGCATGTGAGACTACTGTGGAGAAACTCAAACTGACAATGGCTCAGGTTTACACCAAACGTCAGGCAGGTAAGTTTCGACATGGAAAGGGTCTTGTGTACGACACTGCAATCCTTAAAGATGCCACGAACAAATAACCAGTAGGCCACATAGGAGGGCTCATGGAGATCACAATTGGCCATCGTACTGTAGTACCAAAAACAGGCGAGAACAATGAGACGGTATGTAAAAAGTGCTGCTTCTCTAAACATGGTAGATCTACTCGTACATGTCCTAGGGTTAGTTACTTGGACAATGAGACTGATTACCGCTTATCTAATGATCACCTATGCGCTATGGTAGGTGATTTAACATACTTTACGGAGGTCATACATGAAGATTCGTAACATGATGCACATCAACGAGTCAGCACGAGTAGCAATCAAAGACGGGAAAGTAACTAGAACCAGTACCCGTAAGGTAACAATGGTTCCGTGTGTACTTATCCATTCGGATGCCATGGACAGGGTTCTCGGGAACAGAGTTTTGAGACGGTTGTCTTATAAGGAGATTCCACTCATCGAGCATAAGCCAATGTTGCAGATTGAGTGTTCTCATAAATAACGTTATTTATTAACCACTAACTTTAAGGAGCTAAACATGACTGAATTGGCAAAAGACGTAGAAATTATCGAGGTAACACCGGAACCGGAAATGATCTTTGGACATGAGATCAGACCCACTAATTGCGGCGACATTGTTTTCATCAACACAAACTTTGTCACACCCAAGACACTTGACATCCTTGTTGAGTCCATCAATCAGATGGGAGACATGGTAGATGGCCATGGTATGTATACCGTCGTATTCAGAATCGATGGACGTCCTAGAGTTAAGTCGGAAGAGATGAACACCTGGATATTCAATCCTGATGCTAAGTGCGCAATCTGCAACATCTCTGATTGTATTGAGCTGGCCTTCACCAACACCATGGATGAGGATAAGGCTGATGCAGTCTATTGTAATATCGCACATGTTGCATGGAAGCACCTCGTCACTGGTTTCTTTCATGAAGCCCACCATGCCAATGCATTTAACACGGATTACGATGAGTTAATTGCTGAAAGTGACGATGCCAGACAAATGGAAGAGCTCAGAGCAGACGAGTTTGCAGAGCTGCATTCCTTCCATATGGCAAAATTGGTTAATATGGAGCCGGAATTCAGTGAACCCGTTATGAATATGCTGAATGCCCAATGGATTGAGTACAGTACTATCATCAACGAGGATGAGAAGGCTGATGATCACTCCAAGCTCTGGCTCAAGGTTCAAACCCAGATGATGCAGACTGGTTCAAGCTTCTTCATGCCCGCCGAGGAAGACTCTGGTGCTGATCACTTTGAGTGCAAGACATTCAAAGAGTTTATGCAGTGGGCTAGCCAAGATAGTGATGATGAAGCCTGGGATACAGATACCACCGGCACAGTCCAATGTGGCCTCAATATCCCTGACCCTAATGTCACTGCCGAAGGTACCCCAGCAGTCATTGCCAACGTTAACCCTGTTAACCCGGTCAGTGCCCAGTTCATGGAGCCTGATGATATGGACGGACATGAGGATGCTGCTCCGTATGTAGCTCCTACAGTTATGGGTGCTATAAATCAGGAGTATAATCAACCGGCTGCTGCTGCTACCGCTCCGGCTCAGCCCGGCTTCCAGGGTGTTCAAAATCAATTCGTGCCCGCCGCTCCGGCAACACCTGTTGTTCCTAGTGCTCCTGCTACTCCGGCAGGTGAGACCGTGTATCAACAACCGGTTGCTGCTCCGGTAGCTACTGCTCCGGTAGCTGATGCTGCTTCCATGGCATTCCAGGCATCGGTTAAATCATTGTATCTGAAGATGTTTCACCATATCTTTCAGACTTGTGGGTATAACCCGCAGATGCCTCAGGTCTTCGGTCAGAAGGATAAGATCGTTGAAATGTTGCCACTTACACCTGAAGAAGCTAACATTGTTGCTGCGATGGATTGCTACAATGAGCTTGGACAAATTGCCAACGGTACTCCGTGCCAAAACTGGTTGTCCGGTGTGTTTATTGACAAGGCACAGCAGTTGCCTGGTTATGCACTTACCCTCAATACCCTCGAAGGGGCTCAGATCTTCCGGAAGTTCGTTCCGCAGAATCCCAACAAGGTTAACTTTGAGACCAAACAACCAACCAAGCCGGCCCTTGATGCAAAAGCCGGTAACCAGATCATGTGGGTAATTGATCCCACTAACCCGAAAGGGGCAACCCGTGTTTATAATGGTGTCTACCAGAGACAGGAAGGATACAACTGGATCGCCATATGATCACACATTCCCAGGGTGGCGTGGTCTCAACCAAAATTGGGCGAGACCTAACCATTCTACTTAACACTGGGGTGAAAGTAAAACTTCGCTTCAAAAAAACCAGCCTAAGATTAGGTGACCGTGTACATGTTGCCTACAATCATGAGACTGGTAAGGTTAAAGAAGTACTAGCTGAAGGAACAGTACGCTCTAATCCTAATGCTATTGAAGCTCTTCCTTGGGAAGATCACCCATTTCCTGATGACTCTCTTGTGGGAGTTTTGGAGATGGGAGTGTTCTCGGGAACAGGAGATTGAGGGGGTTGGAGTTGGGGCCCTCTCACGGCAATAATGCCAAACGTTTAATTTATTTATTTATTTAGGAGATTTACTTATGAAAGACATCGCTAACATCATCGGCAGCCGGATCGCAGGAAGACCTACTTACACACCCGCACATCAGATTCCCGGCGTTGATAAGATTCGTTCCGCCAAAATTGAATTCAATGTGTTCAAAAATCGTGGTGAGAAGAAATTGGTCTTCAGAGTTACTGCCTGGGGTGGAATGGCCGATGCCATAGCACGTGGTGGAGCGGTTGGTAAAAAGTTTACCTTTTCCGCAGAGATCATTCCCTTTGAAGGTCGTACCTGGATGCCCATGCCTGACGGAACCCATCAGTTCGTTACAAAACCTGACGGGACTCCCTTAACACAATGGAAGACCGGTTATACTGTCATGGATATGGAATGGGGCAAAGACTCCGCCAAAACCGTTGCCAATGAGATTGCCCAGGGCCTGCGTCCGATTGGATGGGATAACCCCGCATCTCCGGATCGTGCAGCATGGTTGCAGATTTGTGCCAACAGAAATGCGGCTCAGTTTGTACAGGGTGCCACGACATTTGAATATGCCGACGTTAATATTGCCAATCTTCCCCAGGGTGCCGTTATTGTTCTTGGTAAAGTTGCCAACAACGCAGCTCCCGTAAATACCGGCCAGGTAATAGTTAACGGCCAGCAGATGGGTTATGCCATGCCCGCAGCACAGCCGGTAACTCAGCCCGTTCAGTATGTTGCCAATATGCCCGCAGTTAACACTGCAATTCCCGCCGGACAGCCGGTTCAGGGCCAGACTGGATATGCCCAGCCGGTACAGAATGCGGTAGCGGTTCAGCCCGGAGGTTATTCGCCCGTAACAATGTAAGTTAATCTTTAACCTAGTCGGTGGGTCGTCCCTTTGGGGATGGCCTACCGGCTTTTTTTGCTGGGGGTAACAGATTTTGTTTCTTATTAGACTTTATCAAGGTAGGGTTGGATGGTTATTGTTAATTATAGTAGGCATATGGAATACAGGTTTTGTTTGCTAAGGGTAACAACTTTTTTGAGCGCGGGGGAGGGGGTATATATATGAACGGGGCATCAGAGAAACAAGCGACTTTCAAAAAGGATCTATACAGCTATGCTAATAGATAGTAGTATTAATATAGGTAGAAAGGAAGGGGAAGGGAGAGGGAGAGGAGTAGAGTACTACCAGTATAGATACTACTACCACCCCCTGGGTAAAAAGGAATGAGGCGGGAGGTTACTCATCAGTATACAATTTTTCTAACCAAATAGACCCACCAAGCTGTATTAATTCATTAATGGCTTGAGTCATATTAACACCATGAGCATCCATATACATACGAATGCAGGTCATTGTAAGATCACTAGGTCTAAAACTAATACTTTTAGTACCACTACCAGCAGAATTACTATTGTACCCATCATGCCCATAAGCATTATATCTGGTGATCTCTTGCCCCTCTAGTTCTAATAGCTTAGTAAAATCTATATGCTCATGAAGTGTAGTACAAGAGAAGTTTTCCCACCCATGTTTATTAATAGCCTTAGCTATCTTAGTCCTAGGATTATTACTACCACTATACATATGCTGTGATAATCTAGTATCAAGATGTTTAGTACTACCTATATAGTGTTTATCATTTATGTTGTTTGTAAGCATGTATACTACGCCCATAGTTTAATTCCTTTTAATTTAGTGTCATACAGTAGTGTCATACAGTAGTGTCATACAGTAGTGTCATACAGTAGTGTCATACAGTAGTGTCATACAGTAGTGTCATACACTCTAGTGGTGTATGCCAGTATTGTCTGACAGTATCTTAATATATAATATAATCACTAAAGAGGGGTTGTCAAGTGATAGGATATGAATTAATGCACGAACCAGCACTATGGGAATACATAGTTATGCTCATAGCACTACCTGTAGGTATGGTGGCTGGTGTGATAATACTACTAGAAATATTCTATAATGACTGGTATGAGGGGTTCATGGATACACCACCTAAAGCATATACTTATGGAAAAGCTACTACTAACTGGGGTCGACTCACTGATCCATACTACAACAAGGAGACTGATGTGAACGGCGTACCAGTACTATACTACAAACGATCAGGCGAGGGATATGTAACTGTAATAACTAATACTATAGATTGCCCATCAACAATAGATTGGCATAGCAGTAAGTTTACATGGGCATGGATTCCCAAACTTAGGAAGTCTGGTTGGATGCAAAATAATCCACCTGCCAAGCCTAGTATCATAGCATCTACCGGTATGTGGCCCCATATAGACCGTATACTAGCTGAGGAGCAAGCAGCTAAAACCGGCAACATAACCGATGTAAAGACCCACAAACAGGCGTAGTTTACCACGAAATCAGGCTTAATCACTTAATAAGCTTCAATATAGTAACATAAAGAGGAAACCATGGCAATATATGACTTAATACCGTACAAAATCCGTGTTTTGGCCAATCCAGACCACTTTGACCGCCCCAAGAAGACCATACCCTTTGACGTAGAAGGCACCTGTATTCATCTAGATACCCGTGGTTCAGGCTATCATGACCAGATGTTTAAAGACGGTAAGATACTTGAATTGCTATTCTGTGGGGATGAAGAGCTTTATATTAGAGTTAGATGGGATAACGATGTCAAGGCCCGCATGTATTCAGGCAGTATGATCCATAGATCAAGTAAAGTGGCCAAGTGTATGAGTATCTGGTCACCCTATCCTGAGTACGATTTTATAACAGATGCTCGACCATACCACACACTCCATCCTAGAGTCTATCCTAAAGCAGTTACTAGCCACTTACTTAATTATGATACCGCCACATTTGGACTGGTCCCCAAGGCAGGAACACCAGTATACACAGGCCTTCCTAGAAGGAGGCTTAAGGCTGAGGCACCTACTATCTTTAGAACTGTCGATGAAGTACCTGTAGGTCACCCTAATGCAGTAGTCAAAGATGGTACTTATTTGGTAAGGGTACAGAAGTATATGGATGCCGGGGGCCTCGTTCAGGTCAAATCAGAGGTCTTAAAAGGTAGTCAACACAACTATACAGCAGCTAAACGCTCCGAACATAACCTCCAGTATGCAGGGAAATCACCAAGAGGAAACGCTCAACGTAATATGTACTCACAACATTACGGTGGTAGAGGCACCCCTCGAGCTAAACGAGCACCATCACCTCCCGCATTGAAACCACGCTGGGAAGCTCAGGTAGAGCCTACAGCACTAATAGCAAAGAACGATGAAAATGGTATGGCTTATTATACTACTGAAGAAGTACAGGTACATGAACAGGGTCCTTTTGAACAAGTGGTATTAAATAGCACACCTTTGGAACCTCAAATGATAGAGAACAATGACTCTACCATAGACCCACCACTTCATGCTTATGAAGAACTACAGGCCACTCCCATAGCAGCACCAGTACCTGCTGATTTCAGCGCTGTAACTGGTAGAATAGTCACTGGTAAGAAGAAGAAAGAACAGATGGGTAAACAAGTATCTAGGGATACTTTTATAAAGGAGAGGGATAAAGTAGAGACGCCAGTTAAACACCCATTTGAAAATACTACTTGGGTAACATCAGAAGGCTTCCTTGATACCCCAGTTAAAGCAACAAAGGTAAGGGAAGAAATACCGGAAATAGAGAAACCTCCCCTGTTCGATGACTTTTAAAATATCGGTCGAAATCGGTCGAAATCGATAAACTATCGAAGTGTGTCGAAACCGCACCCTGGGATATGTGAATAACCATGTAATTTTGTCATACACTATGTCATACACTGTGTCATACATCATTTGTCTTACAGAATCTATTTGTCTTACAAAATGATAGTAGTATTATCTTATACAATGAATAAACTTAGTAGTATTTATGGTGGTAGTATCATAGTAGTATTTATGGTGGTAGTAGTATTATCTTATATAGGATAGAAGTAGTAGTATTATCTTATAGAGCACCATAGGGCAAACTGGTGTGTGTGTATTGGTGTGTGACAATTGAATATGGTAGAGGGAGAATCAAGTGTTATGTTCTCTATTGTATCTTATACATTACCTCTATCAAGAAGTTACCCATGCAGAATATTTCAGCCGGCGGGAGCGCCCGTCAATAGGAGGTGTACAATGGAGATAAGGTATTATGATCAAGACGTAGTTAAACCTATTATCTTAAAAGGGCTTGACTATGTAGCCTTAATGCTAGATATTGATAAGGACCGTGACCTTCATGATGAGTATCTGAATCAGATAACTTTTGGTAATCTAAAGTTTAAGTATTGGATGTTTGTGTTGGAGACGTGTGTTCTTAATATGCCGGATATAATGAATGAAATATGTACTAATAGTATTAACGTTGATAGGTCTGCTGTTAAAGAACAATTATTGGGTATGATACTAATGATTAACCCTCATGTGTATGATGAAGAACGGGGTTGGCATTATTAGGTATAAATCTTAGCCGGCGGGTGTATCCGCCATAAGGAGTTATTATGACTGAAGCATTGTTAAAGAAAGGTAATTGGTTTACTAGGTTATTTACTGTTGGTGAGGGTATACCAATAGAGTGGTATGTTGTTGGCATTTATGATACAGCCCAGGAAGCTTATATGGCCGGCAATCGATATGTTGAGGATAATCAAGATCTATTTAAAGAACAGTCTAGCGGGTCACCTCCTGAACGTTTGGTCATTGAATTACTGACTAAAGGTGGCTATCCAGCTGAATGTGTAGAGGAACAGTTTATCTTTGAATTCTTCCCAAGTTCAGATGGTGCCTATATTGACAGTCACGGTGTTACACGTGCCTCTTATATTATGGAGAATAAAGGATAGTAGTATTAATATAGGTAGTCCAGGTTGATATGGTAAGTGCTGAATCAGGTGTTGTATTCCCTTACAGTATTGTTAATAAACAATCAACAGCCAACGTGCATTATACGTAGCATTGGCATAAGGAGTAATATATGGAAACATTGATTTTATACCCATTAGGTGATAATCCTACTGATAAGACACTAATGGCTTATACCTATTGCATCTGGCCAGGTGCCCATATGAGGATGGATGTCGGTTGGTATCCAGACTCTTATTCTAGGCAAGTGCTTACTAATAAATCATGGCCTTACATGGAGGAGCTTCTAACTGTTGTGGATAAACTTGACAATGTAGATATTAACGCTATGGTCAAGGTATGTGAAATAGCTATAAGTCTTTACAAACGACCTAATAGTCAATGTAAGATATGGCAAAAAACTGCTAAAGATCTAAAAGATTTGATCGTACAACGAAAGGCGTCATTCGACAGCAACAACGAGTTTGATTTAGATAAAATATCTAAAGCATTGGCTAAAGGATATGATTACCATGAAGTTCGAGGACTCTTAGCCCTGTGTAAAAATGCTATTACAGCTTACAAGACCGCAGAATGGAATGACCCCCAACCAAAGGAATACTATGCCTGGGTGGGAATCCAAACACAGATATTAAAAGTAATAGAAGATGATAAGGTCTCCCTTAAAGACGCTATACGAAAGGCTAAAGCTGATGTTAATCAAGCAGAAGTTACTCTACGTAACAAAGTAAGCAACTTGACTGAGGTGGAGGAGTTCATTCAAATATTGGAAGATAGCACTAAAGCATTGAAGCTTGTTAAAAGTGATGGTAGTTGTGATGGTTGTGTCCATTTGCAGGATACAGCCCACTGTAAAAGCCGTTTACATGAGTGCAAAAGTGGAGCATTAAACTATATCGAGGAAGAGTTAGATACTGAAGAGTATGACCCTTCTAACAGTGATGCTTAATTGAACTAGACTATAAGGAATAATATCATGGACAAGGATCATATTCATGCCCTATTGGTAAGAATTAATTGTACATACTCAAAGTATGTCAAGGCTAGTAACAAAGGCATAGCTAAGTATATGGGTATGAGACGCAGTAGTGTACTCTATTGTTTACTTGATCTGCTACCTTTTGCAGAACAATTAACCCATACTCAACTGACTGAGGTAGTTAACTTGTTGATTAGTCTTCAGGGCACATGGAAGGTGGACTGTAAAGGTGTTCGTACATGTGATAGGCTTCTATTGAACTTCAGAGCAGCCAAGAAGCTTAAGCGTGGTAAGGGTAGGCCTGTTGGGTACAAGATGAGTGATGAATCCAAAACTAAGATTGCTAATACCAAGACTGGCCATACGCATTCAGAAGAGACCAAACAGAAGATATCTAATAGTGTAATTAAACATCTAGATATTCACCCTACACCCGCTATGGTTGCTAAAGACTGTCGTATTATGAATCGCACTAGGCAACATAACCAAATGTCAGTAACTATGTTAGCTTGGTGGGCAAATAACCCAGGCTTTAAGCTAATAATGAGTGATTTCATGAGCGCTATGCATGAAGCACGTAAGGCCACAAATTAATACAGCCGGCTTTTGCTGGCATAAGGAGAAATGTAATGGAACATGTAAACGTAAGGTTTAAAGATGTACCTGAATGTATGCATATTGCGTTTGGTTGTAGTGAGAATATGAGGCGAGTCCTTCAGGCTCATCTGGAGGCAGGTAACTATACCCAGCTGGCTGAGGCCTTGGATACCATGGATGTGGATATCTGGCTACCCAGCTGGTCTAATATTGGTAACATTGGTCCTACTGATGGTGTGTTATTGTGTAAAAAGGGTGAAGAGGGTGACAGACTGGGCGATAGTACACTATGGGGGCCTGATGCCGAGCCAGCACCTGGAGAAGACCCCAGAGTATGTGCTGATAACTGTACGCGTGATGATGGCAACAAAGAGTGCTGGTTCTGGATGCAAGGTGGTGACTCTGAGTGTACTCGTATTAAATGTAAAAGTTTTAAAGGAGGAGATGATGGAATTTGAAGTATTTTTTCAATCACCAGATGATACAGAAATCATACAGCACATGGGCGCAGCGGGTCTAGATATATTAGACATATTGAGGGTTAGGTTCCCTAAACTTAAAAAATTGGCTCTTGGTGACATCCATATAAGTACCAGTTGCCCACTTAACTATAACAAATGTCATTTGGCACTAACTGAACAACAGGCTAGAGAGACGGGGCTATTCAATGGTAGAACTAGAATTAGCGTAAATGTGCCTGAGTTTTTCTTTAGTCGATTTATTGATTGGTCTTATGAAGAGACGAGGGAAGTGATTAGGGGCTTTAAGTTCCTTAAAGGAAGATTGAAAAACGTCAGTCTTGAACAAGTAATGGATATAGAAGCCCTTTATGATGCCTGGAAGAGTGCTAAGTTCACTCAGTGGTGGGAAGTAGAACAACCCAATGATAAGCTCATACCCAAGAGTATAGAACCACCTAAGAAGAAAGATTATGGAAACGACTATCACCAGTAACAAGGGGTAATGACAATGGATACAGTACTTAAAAAGCTCATTGATAAGACCAATGGGTGTTGTTTAGGGGTCGCACAGGTTAATGCCAAGAGGATAGCTGGACGACTTGAGGCCATTAAATTTTGTATTGAATATAATGTCTGCCCCAATTGTGCAAAAGAAGGGTTAACTCACTCAGTTAAAGGTCTTACTGAAGTGACAAATATTTGTATTTATCAGTGTCCTTCTTGTAATTGGGAGTATGGGACGGAAATTGACGCATAAGGAAGCTTATGAAAGTAAACACAAGAAACGATGCAGTTAGGCGCTTTAAGTCTTTCCTTATTCATAAGAATGTCTATGTTGGGTTCTGTGATGGATTAAGGGAGCGACTCAATGTTACCTTTGTTCAACGTATGAATGATGGTACATCTATGGTAGATATTATTAATAGTTCGTTAGCTTGGGCAGAGACGGACGAAGGGCGTAACTTCTGGGCCTGTCTACATGAGGAGTGGGGAAAAACCTTCTCACGTCCTAATGATACATTAGGTTGTAGGAGTATCTGGTAATAAACAAAGGGGGGCTTATGGGTATAAGAGCCTGGGTCATACAAAGAAAGGGGATTGATGGTGTATGGACGAGTATGCTAGGATCAATCAGGTATACAGCTGAAGAGATTGAAGAATTGTTTATCCTTCTTTATCTTGAAGACTTATCTTACCGTGTACTTCCATTCATTGACACAGAAGAGTGAGTTAATCTTAGCCCGCCGGTGCGTTTAACGTGATGGCATAAGGAGATTTTTAATGTATAAGTATAAAAACCTATTCATTAATGATAAAGTAAAGATAGTCAAGAGTGCTGACCCGTTCACAAGGAAGATAACTTCTGAACTTGTCGGTGAATTCGGTGTTATAACCAGCACAGAGCTAGGAGTAGAACCTAGTTATTTTGTATACTTGGATGCCCTTAAAACAGACTTATTCTTGCAAAGGGACGCTCTTGTATATCATGGACTCCATGTTCCATTTACCCCATTACATAGGGTTCTAGCCAACGGAGACACCGTAGATGCTGTGATTAAGGGTCTTCATACCAAAGACAATAAGTCTATTATTCATGCAATTCAACCTCAGGCCCTGTACCCAATATGTGGGTCACGTACTTATGAGGAATTCTATACCGCTATGCTTGATCTGGCCCCTAAGATCACATGTCAGAAGTGCTTGGCTATTATGTATCACACACGAAGAACATTAATTGAGTCACTTAAACAAAAGGAATAAATTATGAGCGAATATTCAGAAGAAATACATGAAAAATATCATGATCAAGTGGAAGCAATCAACAGTCAGATAGTAAGTACTGGTAAACCTAGACTAGCTGAAGTTCTAGTGATTGAGGTGCTCATTGCTATAGATGAGGTAGATAAATACTTTCAAGACGAATAGTATAACAAGGAGCATAAATGAATCATAGAGGGAACTTAGTTGCCTTTCTTAAATCAAAGGGAATTTATGACGATTTCTGTAGTGCTTTGATGGAACGTAGAAGTTGCTCATTTGAGCATTATATGCATAATGGGTGTGTATTTATGGATATAATAAACACTGCAATTACTTGGAGAAACACCCAACAGGGGCAGACTTACTGGTCAGGTATAAGTAGGGAATGGAATAGTCTATTCCTAAAGGGTGAATTTAATTTTACTCCCGGGTGTCGAAGTATCTGGTAGACTGTTAACTTATTAATATTAAGGATTTAACATGGCTATAAAAACATTTACAGTGTTCAATCAGGCCGGTGAGCGTGTTGTTTCCAATGAAGGTGAGGTCACCTTTGAGACCACCAGCTATGACAGCGAACAGCATCTATTTAGTGTAGTGGATAAAGATGACTGTAGAAGTACGTACAGAGTACCATTCAAGGGCTTTCTTATTGCCATAGAAGGCTCCAAGTAAGTTAAACAAATAGTATGTAATATAATAGAACAACCGGTATCTAGTACTTAAGCTAGTAGTATCCAAACTGGTGACTAGTAGTAATAGCTATGGTAGTAGGTATGCTGTGCTTGCATGGCTGCATTGATGGTGTAAGTCAATCTCATGTTGAACAAATGCATGAGCTTTCATGATTGTACAGATTATTTTATTATATTACATACATAAGGATTAATATGACACCAGTAGAAAACTTCAAGAATTTCCTCATGCTTAATAATGCCTATGATAAGTATTGTGCTAACCTCACAGCCCAACATGGTATATCTTTTGAGGCTGCTATGGTAGGCAGGGCCAGTCTTCATGGTGTTATAGATAGGACTTTATCGTGGGATTCCACTATCGAAAAACACACTTTTTGGTACTCTCTTAATAGTGAATGGAATGCTGCAATTAATGTGGGTAAACAGTTCCATAATAGATGTAAGAGTATATGGTAAAGGAGTATCAATATGACAATGATTGAAAATTTCCGAAATTTCTTAATGATTAATGGTCATTATGATAGTTTTTGTACCAATGTAATGAACCAAAGACATCTCTCCTTTGATGCTGCCACAAAGTGTAGATCTCTTCGTGAAGTGATAGACGCTTCTATGACTTGGCATGACTGCCCTGAAGGCAGTGAATACTGGTCTATTATAAACATACAATGGCAAGAGGCGTACGATGAGGGAAAAGTATTTACTAACAGGTGTAAAAGTATTTGGTAAGGAGAATTACTATGACTAGATTTGCAATGAAAAAACCAAAGCCCAAGAACAATATATACATACCCAGAACCCCTCCTAGTAGCTACACATACCACACTTACTTAGGACATGTACCTAAGTATTTATTAACTCATGGAGTCCCATTACCAGCAGATTTGACCATGTGTGCTAGGATGGGTTGGTGGTATGATTTCTTTCGAGAATTAAGGAAAATTGATGGACTAAATTGCTCTAAACAGGAGTCAGGTTTTAGAAATCAAACCCCAGTAGTTCTATCAATAGCTACAAGGGTAAGTAAACTAGATCTTCCACCAACTGAGGGAGACAAAGTCATTGGTAGTGAGTGTAAATCAATATGGTAAGAACCAATGTTTAAGGAATAGTTCATGAAACCTACACTAGGCGTACCTTTGGAGTTCATACCACAGATCCTTTTTGATCAAGGGGACATAGATGAATTACTAAAACTACAATTAGACGAACTTTGGACCACAGGGTTCAGTAATGCAGTCATTGAACAGGTAGAGTCTTTAGGATTTATACTTGAAAACAAAACTAATGGCCCATTATCTCAATTTGACTATTTTAATGTATACACCAACACTAATACTATACCTAGGAGCAAGTGTAAGAGCATCTGGTAAGGAGAAGGACAATGAATTGGATAGGATATTATATCATAATAGGACTACTGGTAGCGCCCGTCATTATGTGGTGGGATCTTAAAGACCACCCAAAGTATAAGACATTTCAAGTAGTAATGAGTACCCAAGACCAAAATTTAGTATTATTCTTTATATATTTACTAATAACGGTTCTCTGGCTACCTGTGGCGTTATGGGATTTTATATTCATGCATCTATTTAAGGGTAAAAACAATGGTAACTCAGATAATATTCAATAAGCGCAAAATTGGCACTATATGTGGTGATTTATATCTACACCATTACATTAATAAGAAAGAATTTTTAAGTTAGATAACTATCGTATAAGTAAGGATTGGCATATGTATGCTGGTACTCTCAAACACCTAGGGTTCTTGTTGAGAGCTACCTTACCTGCTATTGATATAGAAGATTCTAGGTTTGAAGTAAGCCTTACCAATAAAGTAACTACAATCACATCAACTATCCCAAATATGCCACAATTTCAGCTAGTTAATTATACTCATAATTTAGAACTTAACGCTGTATTATCTAAAGTTATAGAGTATCACATGTTAAGTGAGCATCATGCTGGCATCATACACCAACGAGCCATTAACGGTGATTGGACCGCATATTATATTATGCTTAAGGCCATTTCAGGACTTATATTAGAGGTTGATGATCCAGATAATCTACGTGGTACATCTATGGTAGCTATACATCTACGTATAGCCAGGGACACTAATCCTTCCGTTATATTTGCATCAAAAAAGGGTTGTAATTCTATTTGGTAGGAGCTTCAATGAAAACACTAAGAAATACCACATTTATGTCCTGTAAATTTAAGTATGCTGTTGAGGGACTTGATAGGCATGGGTTTTTGGCCCCTACAACTGTAAAAGCATTAAAGCAAATTATAAAGGATAGAAGATGGGTAACATTATGGCGACACTTAAATACAATGAATGGCATCACACTTAAGGTAGACGGTAATAATTCTTTAACATCAGGCCTTACGGACATTATGGTTATTGTGGATAAAGCAGCTAGGGTTGATGCACTTAACAGAGTAGTAGCCGCTCAAGAGCGTACTAAGCTTAAACGAGACGGTATATGTAGGAGCATATGGTAAATGACTAAAATAATTCAAAATAAACTAGCTATACTGGCTGATATACCTACAGTACTTAAGAACTGGGGAGCTATGGATACGCTTATGTATAATGCACTTGAGCCTATTATAACTTCTACAGCTTGGCACGCATTATATGATGTTATGAACACACTAAAAGGAGTATCTATAGTGAGAATAAAACCTGGTAATATATACACGAGAGATACGATAGTAAGAATTAACTATTCTAACTCAAAAAGCAGCACAAAAGGGTGTAATTCTATCTGGTAATTGGGTAATTTAGGCATCTTTTCTACTTTAATAGGTAAGGGTAAAAATAATAGCCCTCAAGAGCCGCGTCCAATGGGTGTTACAGAGGTTGATATGAAGAACCTTTATTGACAGGCGTTACACTGCTTGTAATGTGTGTAATTGACCTACACTCTGAATGTATATTTATAAGACGCTGAAACCCTTATGTGTTGGGTGTTATAGCGTGTTACAAGTATACATTAAAATTTAATTGATTTTAGTATGATAACAGAAATTTTTTATTGTATTTAAATCTATTTAAATCCATTTAAAAGTTTAGAATAATAAGGTATAAAATATGAAAATCGATATTCCAGTTCAGGCTATTCCACAATTATTTTTTGAAATAGGTTTATTTAATGAAGCAGATAAGAATATTTTAACTGACTATATAGATCAGGATAATCTGGTGGAATTTACAGCCCATTTAGCTACACTAGGATTTGCACTTGACGACATGAATGACTTAGATAACGCACCTACAACTTGTGAAGGGTTAACATTTAATGTAGATCTTCCAGATAGCTTATTTGAGTCGTCTAAAGAAAACACTTCAAAATCTCAATGTAAATCCATATGGTAGAGGAATTAATATGACTATTAATATAGGTGATGAGGTATATTTAACATATACAGCATTTAGACCATGTGCTGGTTATCCAGTAGTAGGCTCAGCAATGGAATGTTCCGGGGTCGTAGTAAATCATTCTACAACTAAAGCAACAGTTAATTGGAAAGATGGTACTTCTCGTACATTTAGTAAGGAACACCTTACATTAGCAAGTAATCGGATAGACAAACGATGTAAAAGTATATGGTAAAGGAGTAATAATGCTAAAATTAGGATCTATTTCTATTAATTTGTTACCTATCGAACTATATATACATAACGCAATTAATACTTCACAAATGGTAACACTAAAGAAAATTATAGAGAAAGGGCAGTTTCAAGCTGCCGATAGGTATATAGCAAGATTGACCGGAGCCAAAATGAATTATGATGCTAACTATTGGTCTGATGTAACTAAGGAAACTAGCGTTATTGTAGAAATAGCTGATATGGTTAATACAGAGAATGCTGGTGGATCAGTTTGTAAAAGCATCTGGTAGGAGTAATCATGAGTATAACAATACAGCATATGTGTGCTTTTGTAGCCTTATTTGCTGCGCTTAGCGCTATCTACCTTCTTCTAAAAGAAATGTACGAAACGGAAAAACCTTGGGTATGGAAGAGAACGAAAAAGAAAAGCCTTGGGCTAGAAGCTAAGGATATTGAAGAGATATTTCGTCAGGCCCGAGATAGTAGGATGGCTAGATATTCAAGGGGTAATGGTAGGAGATATACGCCCACAGCTTCTTCAATGTTAGCTAAATACGGTTTTAAGTCAGGCACTGATTTTCACCATAAGATGGAAGAACTAGTGCCACAGACAAAAATGAATGAGAAAGATGAGGCCCTAGAAGGCTGTAAATCCATCTGGTAAAGGAAAATAAAAATGATAGAGAATATAATTTTCAGTTCACTCGCTTTGTATGGTTTCTTTATGTTATTCAATAACATCAGGATGGGTAGCATAGCATTTAAAGTACATAATTTCTTAAATAATGCTTCCCCCAAACGTTCATACACTATAGTACACATTGCAATGGAGTTGGGAGTAGATAAAGATGATGTAGCAATGGCTTGTATAGGTGATAATAGAATAAAACAGGCAAAACTTGGTTCTTATGATGAGTGGCAGATTAAAATATATAGGGTGTAGTTTATGGATATTTATGTAGTACATAAATCTACAGGTAATGTTGGTATATTAGAATCAGCTACCTATTTTTCTGATGTTATGCAGAGACGGGTGTGTGTGTTACCAGGACAAGTGGTAGCTTATATTGGAAGAGCTGATCCTCCCTGTAGGATGATAATGCGAATACGATTGACTGGAAGTGTTACAGGAACTGTTAATACCCACCCCAAAAATTTGATGCAGGTAGACAATTTTTCAACTAAACCACCAACTACGGGGTGCAAATCAATATGGTAAAAGTAAGGTACTATAACTCATTGACTGTTGATCTCGACGACTGTTATATTGGTGAAGTACAGGCAATCTATGTACAAAATGTAGAGCCTGACTTTCAGTGTATAGAAGATCAAGCCTTAATTTATAAAGTATTAACACATATAGATGATATGTCAGATAAACTAAAAAATGCTATTAGAGTAAAAGTATTATGGCCAGTAGAAACCGGCTTTGATGAAGCTCTTCTGTATCATTTAGATAATTTAAAATTAATAAAAGACAGTAAACCGGACTGTAATTCTATCTGGTAAGGAGTCATGTATGAATTTAATTGAAAGAATAGTCAATGGAATGGAAGCACTTAAAGGTGATGTTGAGAGCTTTTGTCATATTATGGTAAGCGATAACGGTGACTCCCTTACCACAGGATTTATAAAATTAAGTCTTGCTTTATCTACATGTTTAATCATGCTCATTCCTACCTGGTTAGGTATCAGTATATTCACACTTAGTGTATGGGCATGCGACGTACAATCCGAACTAATAACCATACTTATGGCTTTAGTATTAGTGTTTATATTAACAATTCCACAACTTTGGTTAATATTTTCAGGTCTTTGTATAATCGTCTTAATACTAGTAGCATAGGAGATATAAATGAAACATTCAATGAAAATTATCCGAATTTCTACCATTGTGCCAGTAATTAACTATTGTCTGGTAGCGGAGGAACACGATAGTATTATCTGCCCGGAACTTGTAGCCGTTAGTTCAACTACATATAGGTGTAAAAAGGGATTTAACCCTAAAGGTAATGCAGAGGCGGTTAAGAAAGACCCTAACTGTGCAAAATTATGAGAAAGCCAATTTATCGTTCCGTAAGTAGTATATGTAAAGAAGCTAGAGGGGTTATTAATATAAATAAAGGTAGATATATGTGTAAAGTAACACGTAAAGATATAACCTCTCCCTTCGCCTTCGCTCCAGCTAGAGATACTTTGTCTGGGGCTATAGAAGCTACCATATCAGGCCCAGTAGTATTAGCCAGGGAATTATCACAGATAACACATATTGATATTAAGAATTATTATTAAGGAAAATACATGAGTGATATAAATATAGAGGACGGTTGTTATCACTATACTGTAGGATTTAACGATGTCAACTTTGAAATTGATATAGAACTTTATTTAGGCGCACCTAATATAGCTGAAGCAATAAATGAGGCTTTTGGTGGTGATTTTGTGGATATTTCTGAGCTTGGCTCCGTAACATATATTGAAATAACTAACTACTGTGCAGACATGGCGGGGACATTCTTACCATGAATAAATATGACGTAATTCTTGAATATACTACCAGTCGAGATATGTTACTGTTGCTTGATACTGATAATATAATTAAGGCTATCAACAATGCACTTGATGATGCCATACTTTATAAAGATGTTGAGTATATAGCAAGTATAACAGTAATGATTAACAATGATAAGGAGAAGATATGCAAGCGTTAGAATTAGCTAATACCTGTTATGTTTGTAGATACTGGGAATGGAATGCATCTTATACAGACGGCTTAAAAGTTAGAGCTAGACCTAGTCCTGCTGTAATTAGGCCTTGTATGAGGCACGCTCCAACAACTGTATCAAAACTGGGCACCCCTGTATGGCCACGAGTAGCTAATGGTCATTACTGTGGGGATCATGAACGTGACGTTAGATTATATGGAGAACTATCGTGAATTTTTTAAGAGTAGTAGTAATACTAACATTTTGGTTTGGGGTATATTATCTAATATGGGCATTTAGAGACATAGACCAAGGTCGAGCTGTTGGAGGAGCGATAGCTTGCCTCTTGTTCGGGGCAATGTTGACTTATGCTATAGATATCCCAGCAAGATTAAAAGAGCGGCAATGGCTGCTAGCCCTGTGCTCTATTTATATTACTGGGTGGTTCGGTTGGTTGTGGTACATCACCTTAAAAGCTGTCAATAATAGCTTAATTTCAGGCCTACCTACCCTCCTAGCTTCATCTAATTACACTGGTTTCTTCGGTATTGAGGGTTTCTGGGGAATTGCAGTGTTTATACCCATGTATGTAGTATTCATTGCAGTATTGTGGATACTTATGTCGTCATGGAACAAATTTTACATTCCTTATAGATATAGGAGAAGCATAAAAAGGAGAATAGAAGAAAAAACTAAAAAGAAAGAACTCAAGGTTGCCGCTGATGCTTTCTATGCTGATCTACACTGTAGACATAACTAGCATCTATAGGATAAATTAAGAACACCACTAAACTACACCCCTTTAATATTTAGGGATAATTTAATGTTTATTAATTTTTGGAGGAAAAACAGATGAATCGTTTAATGAGTGCAATCTCTCAGGCGTTAGGGGCTATAGGTTTATGTGGTATAACCGTGACATATCTTATAATGTCACTAAGTTAAAAAGAAGTATAATTTACAACTATTATTTAAGGAGAAGTGTAATGCGTAAAGTAATGATTATGTGTATTTTTATGGCAATGGTAATGTTTCTTGTATCGTGTGGTAAGAAAGTTGAAGTTCCGCCGGCCCATGTTGGTAAACGTTCCACTGCAAACGGACTTCAGGAAAAGGTAATTCCTCCTTCCAAGTTCAGATTGGCTTTCGTATGGCCAGGTCAGGTTGGAGACTCCCTCATTCTCTGTCAGGCTTCAGATTATGCAAAGAAAGAAACCATGAAGATCTATATGCCAAAAGACAAGCTTAACCTTGATATCGTGGAGGTACGTGGTACCTATGCAATCTCAAGCGATGCGGCCAATGTTAATAAGATCTTTGATCGTATCACTGCCCTCAAAAGGGAAGACAGGCTCTATTTTATCTCTATTGCTCAGGTTTATGCAACCTATGCTGAACCCATTATCAGGGAAACTACCAGAACCATCTTAACTGCCTATAAGATTGACTATGTTATGCAGAACCGTGAAGCTGTTAGTGCTGAACTGTGGACAGCAATTAAACTTAAGTTAGCAGGCACTCCTATTACTCCACTGTATGTGGGTCTTGCAGATCTTCAGCCCCCAGAAGTAGTCATTAATGCTCAGATCAAGGCAAAAGAGCGTGAGATTGCCATTACCGAAGCTGATAATGATAAGCTAGTTAGATTGAAGATAGCTGAAGGTGACCTTGAAGTAGCCAATAAACAGCAAGAAGTTGATCTGAAGGAAGCTGAAACTCAGGTACTGGTTGCCCAGAAAATGGATGAAGGTGTGAGTGAAGCCTTTGTTATCCAGAGAGCCTTAAAAGCATTAACAGTCCTGGTTAAAAGTAACAACAAGGTATTCTTCCTACCCATGGAGGCAATGACTAATCCTGCCATTTTGATTGGTAAAACAGGGAGGTAATCCATGTTCGATTTTAATTCAATACTCATTGGATTTGTAAAATTACTCCTCATTACCGGCTTTATCTTCTCATTTGTGTCATTCTGCATCAAACTCAAACAGGATATGGGTAACTATATTGATTTTGATATGTTTGGGCTGGCTCTTTGGAATAGAAGATGGCGGGCTTTTATCATGATTGTTATCTTTTTTGGTATGGTATTTATGTTCAACCTTGAACAGGTGCATCGTCCCAAAAATAAGCTGAGTGATCATACAGAAGCCACTACTATGGGGTATGAAGACACCCGTGATATTATCATAAGAAAGACAACTGAACTTGACCGTGAGATCATCTATGCTGAAAACAAAGAACAGGCCGAAACAGCCAAAAAGGCCTTCAAACGACTGGAGTAACTCATGAACGCTAGAAAGGCAACAAAACGGTTTAACTGGACTATGGTAGTACTTAGTTCCATTTTAATCGGTGTGTCAATACTGGTTATTGCTGCACAATAATAGATATTGGGTGTGGTGGTGTAAAAACTACCATACCCTTTATCATAAGGAGATATAGTATGATAGGTAATCTTATAGATTTGGCTGAGCAAGGCCATTTTGATGTGATTGTGCATGGTTGTAATTGTTTTCATACCATGGGTGCCGGTGTAGCTAAAGAGATTAAAAACAGGTATCCTAGGGCGTATGATGCAGACGTTCAACACACTGAAAAAGGTGATGACTCTAAATTAGGTCACTACACCTGGGCTATCGTGGAAGGTAAAGCTGCCAACGTTTTTACTATCATAAATGCATATACTCAATTTCATTATGGTAGAGGTGGTTTACATGTCGATTATGAAGCTATCAGGTCAGTATTTGCACTCATAAAAGAGGATCATCCCAATAAAATTATCGCCTACCCATGCATTGGGGCCGGTTTGGCTGGTGGCGATTGGAGTATAATTCAAACGATTATTAACCAAGAACTCACTGGTATGGTACATCATCTAGTTACGCTTAAATAACAAATAATAAATGGAGAAGAATAATGGAGAATAACACAGAAATAGCAATAGTAGTAATGGACAAGTTGGAACTGTTGGCTGGTAAAATGGGTTTGGGGGCAGACGAAATCTTTGGTTGGTATGTACAGCAAATATACGTACATATTCGTATTTCCTTTGTATTTCTAACTTTGTTTACTCTTGCAGCTGTGGTATGTGGTTTAGCCTTCAGACACTACTTGACTATAGAGGTTAAGGAAAAAGAAAAGAAAGAAGAAGGTGAAGATGCGGGCACAGAGTGGACAGTTTCAGATGTCTGGGGAGTTGTTGTGTGTTTAAGCTGTTCAGGCGCTCTTGTATCATTTATCTGTGCTATAATAAATAGTATAAATCTATGCAATGTTAAGTACCATGCCTTCAACAACCTGTTAGATAAACTGTCAGTATTATTCTAAGGAGTACTAAATGTCAAAGACGCACTATCCATTGAAATTGAAGAATGAATTCTATGTCACCCGTTCCGGACTAGAGAAGTTATTTGCTCGGAAAAAGGTGTTTGTTGCAGGATACGGAAGCCTCCTATTTGCACACGGATGGTCAAGACGGGGTATGGATGTAACTACCAAACCTAAAGATCTTATTGAGTGTACTGTGAATGATTATAAACGAGGTTCTTTTGGTATTCATGAACGAGTTCATTTTTATGGGGCCATCTACAATGAAACAAAGCATTTTAATGCCGTACTAAATCCTATCCATTCTTTCAATGACTGGGTAGGTCTAATGCAAACAGAATTCATTGCCGGAATGTACTCCAATTATAACTATAGGGTGGTGGATGTAACTACCGATATTACCGGAGCTAAACTACCTAAAAACAGCGTCGTACATATGGTAGTCAATGAGCCAGCAAATGAATTCATTTTTAATTCTGTGCGGCCAGCCCCTCGTTATTATAAATATGTTTGGCAAGGTGTTGAAGATTTTAGATCTGATAAATTTCAGAGAGAATTTCTAAAAACTGGAGGCGTTACTCATATTAAAAATGAGCACTATTTAAAACGGATGTAAGATTCTCTTAATTGGAGGCCAATTATGTCAGGAGGCAATAGAGAACATTTAAAGAGAACACCGATGGATTTCTATCTAAGTCAATGTGGTGGTAAAATATCACACACCAAAGATAATGCAAGACAAGAGGCAAAACGTATGTCATGGAAGCATCATAGAGTATTTAAAGCGTACTATTGTACCTTTTGCCATGAATGGCACGTAGGTAAAAGTAAGAAGTCTTTTGTTAATAAATATGATAGACGTAGACGTTACAGGGATTCACTATGACATTTTTTGTGGACGCAAATTATACTCATGATGCTGGACATACTGATGTCTACACCATTGATTTAGATGAATTAGATTGGGAAGACGTCAATACATGTATTGGTGAAATCTTTAAATGGGAAAACGAGAATGGTAGACATGTTAATTTTATTGAAGTGTGGGAAGATGATGATGATGAGAACGCTTTAGCGCACTACTCTAGAGAAGAAGCTCTCGACATCTGTAACCCTATATTAGCTCGTTGTCGCTCAATATGGAGGTAAGATGAGTCCTAAAATATTTACAATACTTATCATGAGTCTAGCAATAACGTGCTTTACTCTCGGCGTATGTTTAGGATGGATTATTGGATGAAACTATTATTAGTCGGACTACTGGTACTAATTATAGGATTTGCTATCGGATTTGAGTCAGGAACTAATTGGACTAAAGTGCCTGAAAAAGATCCTATACCTGAATGGTATCGAGAAAGAATCATGTCTTATACACCTGGTGATATTATGGAAGGAACTATACCTACGCTAGGAGAACTTAAGCCGGAAGAGCCAAACGAAATAATTGTTAAAGAGCCACATGAAAAACTTCAGCCCAAGTTATTTAAATCAAAGAAAGGATATAAAAATGAGTAAGATTGTAATTGTAGGTGGAAGTAGTGGAAAAGTATCGGGAATCGTGAGTAAACTCCACGATTTATTAATCGAAACAAAGAAATTTCAGGATATTGTAGTGTATAATGGAGCCTTACTTCCAACAGATGTAAGTGATGCCGATCTCCTACTATGGTTTCCAGACATTAGCAATGAAGAGCCAAAGGACTACCCTATCAAAGGTAAAGGGGCGGTACTTATTTGTTCAAAAGTAATGCGGGATGAAACTACCCGTATTGATGCGGTAACTCGTATTTTTAAAATGCATGGTAATGCGGTAACAGCTATTCGCAGGTCATATGAAGGTAGTTGTACTGATTGTGTGTATGTTGGTAAAGCATACGATGATTCTCGTCTATATTGTGGGATGGAGTATGGAGATGGCTGCTCAGTACACAATAAGTATAAGAAATTCGTTCCGAAACCTAAAGCAACTGGGCAGATGAAGCCCACCTACGAATTTGAGTTAATTGATGCCCTTAACAATAACTGGACCAAAACTACTGACCTCAAAGTGTTTGTTGATGCGGTGCTCAAACTCTATGAATGGACAAAGAACTCACAGCGAAGAAGTCTTACCCATGTACCAGAGGATAGTGCTATGTGGAGTTCTGAAGAACCTGAAGGTCTTGAGGATTTCATGAGTATCAATAGAGAACTAGCTTTGAAGGTTGCGGCGGGGTGTGGTAATAGGTACTTCGGAAACTTTAGTACTCGTTGTACCAAGCTCTTCCCTTCTAAGAAGGTTAGTCCTACGGCTTTCGCTTTCTCTCCACGGAACGTGGATAAGCGTAGTATTACTTCAAAAGACCTAGTGCTCACTAGTTACAAGGAGTACTTTGGTGACCGAAAACCCTCGGTGGATGCACCTGTTCAATTAGAACTCTACCGTCATAATCCTGATATTAACTTCATGATACACGGCCATGCCTATATTAAATACTGTGCTGCTAATACTCAAGAGTACTTCCCTTGTGGGGACTTGCGAGAGGTTGATGAAGTATTAGGTTTTTTGGAACAAGGCGCTACTCGCGTCAATCTGTGTAATCATGGGTTCTTGCTAGTTGGTAAAACTGTGGCTGATTTTTACAGGCACTTAAACGAATGTTCATTTGAAATGATCTAGGAGGTCATAAATGATTAAAATTAAAGTAGGTTTAGACCCAGAGTTCATGGTAAAATATAAAGGTAACTATATTTATCCAATCCTTAGAAGCATAAAGGATTTTGAGAGCGACACTGATTATTATGCAGCCTGTAAAATTGGTATGGATGAATTTGGCCACTGTGCGGAAATCAGGCCTGCAGAAGGTATGTCAGGTAAGGAGGTGGTATTAAATACAATTTCTGCTATGGCCGATCTTCCCGGACAATTTAAATATTACAGCGATAACACACATCAAATGGATAAAAAGACCTTCATTCGGATACTACGTAAAATTGGTCGCAAAGATCTTTCTGATTCCTCAAATATTTATGACATTGATATTCTTGATGATTGTGCTATGGATTTGGCAGTGCGTCAAAAAGGACAACGTTTATTATTTTGTGGCTGCCACATGCATTTAAGTGCCACTGAATCATTCACTCAACGATATAAAGGTGAGACCATTAATGTATCACATAATTATAAACTGCCCGTAAAGGCGCTTGTGTGGTTATTTGATAGTCTCATATTTGAATGTCTAAAGGACGACAAACATTTTGACATTGGGCGTTATCGTAGAACTGGTTTCTATGAGTTAAAGAGCCATGGAGGATTTGAATACAGAAGTTTAGGTGCTTCAACCTTAACACCCACCAGAATACGACTGGTGTCAGATCTTATGATTGAGATAACTGAAACGGTAGTTAAAAATCTCAATGAATTTGTATTTCTAACATCCAAACCTGGGGTATCCTTGGCAGATTTTACGTTCTCAGTTGAAGTACGTGATATGCTAACAGCTTTGGCAAAAACAAAGGACTGTACCTCAGATTTAAGAAAACTTTGGGTACCTTTTGATTAAAATTATGTTAATAAATGTAGCATTGTTGTTACAAGCAGTGCTACATTTAAAATTATTAAGGAGATCGTTATGGGATTTATTCTAACTTTAATGGGAATAGTGTTTTTTATAATTTATTTGGTTTATTATGCTTATTCAAACGAGGAAAACCCGGAGGATATTGTATATAGACCTAGAGCAGTTAAAAATGCCACACTAATAGTAGTACCCATTGTACTTACTTTAATGATGGTTGTGGGTATTACTTCTTTTAATAGTTACTGTGCTCTTAAAAAGAAGAACGTTACAGTGCAACAATATAAAGTAGCGCTTAATCTGTATGTGACCAATGCTAACATACCTACTGGTGCTACCGGCAAAATTATCTCTGATTTAACCGATCAGAAGTATGAAGGATACCAATTAAAACTGTCAGAATACGTAAGACATTATAGAGATGCAGTTACCTCTTATAATAGGTTGTTAGTCTCCAAGACCATCTGGAATAACTCTTGGTACTTTGGCTGGTTAGTTATTGGCCCAGACCCTGATATGGCCCTAATTGACCTTCAAGGAGAAATTATATGAGTTGGGATCTAGTAATAATTATAGTCATAGGCTCCGGATTGCTAGGCTTGGTATTTAGTAAAGGTAGAAATCCTGGAACCATTTTAAGTTGTAGTATAGGCCTTATGGTGGCATGCTGTATTATTGTATTTCTGGTGATAGCCTGCCAAGACCTGTGGATACTTCACAACTGGTTACAAACCGTCAAGTAAGGAGTTCTAATGGGAGTAGTTGTTAAGAGGACATTTAAAGTTAAGCCTACAAATGTTAAAGTGATCCTCCAGTGTTGTGAATGCGGAGTCAAGGAAGAAATCGCCCTCAAGGAATACTTTGGTGAAGTTGGTATTTGTGATCAATGTGATAAGATGGAAAACTACATGGAGGTTCTAGAAGTAAAAGTGCTAGTCACAATTTAACTATCACCTGTAAGATTGGTACCTGTGCAGCAGAAGCTAGTAGTAGATGGGCGTTTTATCAAAAGATTAAGAATGGGAAGAGAACAGCAACGGCATTAAGACCAAGTAATGTTGCATATATCCCCGTTCAGTACCGTGCCATGTTCAAAAGGCATATCAAAGGCCTCAAAGCGGGATAAAAACCATTTAAGAATAAAAAATGATATAATAGAGGGTGGGGAAAGAGATTACTTACCCTCTATTGTATTAACTACTAAAAGGATACATATACTATGTCTGAAAATTGGGGAAAATGGGTTTGTTTCATTATACTTCTATTATTCATTGGGATAATCGCAATACTATGTCAAAATAACAGTAATCGGGTAAGAGTTGAAACACAGCTACATGAATTTAAAAGTATCGTCCATACTAAAGTACTGGCTGAACTTAAAACAGGTCCCTATCTTCATCGAATAATAGATGAACAACTTGGTAAAGTATGCTACCTGAATGCTACTGGAGGCGGAATTCAATGCTTTTCTTTAAAAGAACTCACAGCCGATATGACTGCCCAGGAGATTAAAAAATTGACAAAAACATATAAAAAACCAAACCGTTATAGGTACTAAAAGATTCATTTAAGGAGGAATCATGTCTACAATTGGTGTAAAAGTTAGTAACATGTGTATTGATTGGCAAGAGGAGAAACAATCAGGAGTAAAAATAGAGGGAAGTGTTCATATTAACAATAAAAAGGGTCTGAATTTCTCTTTTCACAGAGATCGACTTAGCCTTTTACCCCTCACAGGAAGTAAAGTAGTGCCTGAATTAACTAAAGGTACGAAAACTACAATCAGAAATCTCCTCACGGCCTATACTGCAGCAGCTAGCCATGATGGGCAGTTTGAGGTTCACACTGAAGATGATGAGTGTGATACCTCTGGTTGTGCTTTGGAGGAAGAATAAACACAGTTAGTAGGAGCAATTCATTGATAAGAAAATTACTCATAGCGGTACTAGTAGTACTAATTACTGGTACCGCTTTAGCATTAGAACCAGTAGATCTAAACAAGTATGCTACGCAAGTTCCAGATATTTATAAAACATCAGAGGGTAAAGTTAAGACATGGCACGTCGTAAAAGAAGCCTATGGTGAGTGGGAACAATTGGTGGTAACAACATCAGGAACATATCATATAGTATTTCATGAAGTACATGATACCTGGAAAACACATCCAGGGCCACAATACAGAGAAATACATGTCCCGACTTATGGTGGTACCCACACAATTCATCTCGATTTACGTGATACAATGGATCTTCTAGAAATAGTAAACCCAAAAGATAGAATAGCTTTATTATTTAAAAATAGCTTTCGATGGACGGAAGATACTATAAATGATGGCCATTCTAGATGGTTCTTTCATGTAGATTGTTTAAAGCCATTTATAGCTATGAAATCATATTGGGTAATGAAGCCCAAAAGCAGAGAAAATTATTTTAGGGAGAGTATTACCTATAAAAGGATAGTAATAGACTTAAGTAAGGATAAGTTTGTAGATAAACAAAATTCTATTATAAACTATGAAAAAATAAAAGCTAAAGATATCTTACGTTCATTAGATCCTACACCTGATCACTTAATTAGAACACTCACAGCTGATAATGATAAGAATGGTATCCTTGATGCTTATCAAGCTAAAGAGGCTGAACCAAAAATATATAATGCCGATGGATCGATCTGGCTAGGCCCAAAATTTCTAAGAAAACATCGTAAACAAACAAATGATGATAGTAATGACGATCTTATAAGAGATAACATGCAGAATTTTAGTTCCTATACTTTTAGTGGCAATAGTAATTTTATTGACATTAATGGGGATAATTTATGTGATAATTATTCAAAGGGTATTTATAACCCTGATAAAAAGCAGGCTATGTATACTGATTTAACTCATGACCTGAGGAACGACCCTTTTCAGAGTTACCATGCTGTTAGAAAAACCATAAGCAGAGGATATGTAGACATAAATAAAGACGGTATTAATGACCAATTTCAAAAAATGTTATTATCCTCGCACGGTGCAGTGTCGATCTACTTCATAGATGAAAATAATGATACTATTTCTGATTATTTTCAAACTATGGAAAGTTATTTAAGTTTTGGCTTGACCAATTTTGTTGATGTGGATGGTGATGGTTTATGTGATAATTACTTAAGGAAATAAAATCCAATGAACTACTACTTATATATAAACATACTCTTCGTATTAACACATTGTGTATTCGCAGTACACGTATATGGCCTAATAATAAGTATTTTAACCCATCGTGGTACAAAAGTAGGGACACGTGAAGAATGGAAAATACATAGAGCTACTGCATTAATATTAGCTCTATGTGTTCCAATGAGTACAGCTCTAGTGATTTATATAAATCTAAAATTTATGCGACATAGCTGTTATTTTATGTTCTCTTACCCTTATGATGAATTACAGTATCAAGAATGCGACGACACTTACTTGAAGGATATATGGGTGGGTGAAGGAAGTGTAACTAAACATGTTAAAACTGATTGGAGGAAATTAAATGTCCATTTTAAAAATATTGGAACACACTGAGATGCTGGGTAAACCTGCAGAATTAGTCACTGATATCGACACTGTAGAAGTTCAAAAATTGATAGACGATCTTATAGTCACAAGCTATAATACAGGTGGTCATGGGTTAGCTGCTCCACAGGTAGGAGTAAACCAACAGATTTTTGTATACAGAAAAAATCCAAACAGTATGACATACAAAATTGTAATAAACCCTGAAGTATTATTTACAACGGGAAAGGCTAACTCTAACGATGAAGGCTGTTTAAGTGTACCCGGAATAACTAGAACAGTAAAAAGATTTCGTAAATTTGCATTACGTTATTTTGATAGATACGGTAAAGAAACGAGATGTAATCCTAATAACAAATTGGAAGTCATTATCCTACAACATGAATTTGATCATTTGATGGGTCTAACAATTTTGGATAAGTAGAGGCAATTATAATGATACATTTTAAATTGAGTAGCACAACTGTATTGAAAAAACATGATGTGGTAGCCCTATATGAAAAATCTCAACAAAACCCTTATGCAATGCGTACGGATAGAACATTCGATCTTATTTTTTCTACAACCATATTACTGGTACTTGGTTTAATACTATTTGCTATTCTAAAGTGGATTATCCAAAAAACGATACTCTGCGCAATAGATGGTACAATACTAGCAGGAATTGACTATATTGTATACCTCAATTTATGTGGTGGAGTTCTAATAGGTCTAAAAATTTTGCGTGATTCCATAATATATACTTATCTAACTCATTCCATAGCAATCAAACTTGAAAAAGGGAAAGGGTTGGAATATATATATCAATATTTACAAAATGAATGGGGAATACACTTAAATGTATAAATTCAAGAAAACTACACGGACTCAGCATATCGGCCTGTTGTTTAAAATATTACTAATGTCAACTAGTATGATATTTTTAGTCCCAATGTTTGTAGGAGTGATACATAAATATTTTCAACTTATGGATATACAAATGGTCATGTGGGTTAGCTCCTTAAGTATAACAATTGGGGTTTTAAGTTATTTGGTAACTATCTTTACATTATTTGATCAGATATACTGGGGAAAATCATGATAAAGGTACAGCTTTGGCCGGTGAACCCACACTATATAAATTACCATTGCCCTTGGTGTAAGGAAGAATCCATGTTCATGGGGGAGGTAGTCTGTATGGAATGTAATGGTATACTACCTGACATTGAACATATACCATCAAATGAAAAAGAGAGGCTCAACTTTCATACAGAAGCCTCTAAAGGATATTTAGGCTAATGGGACTAACATTAGAAATATATGCAGAGGGACACGCTCATTTTGCTAGAACTGTTTGTACTGAGTGCAGTAAAAATGTTTTGATTACATATACTATTCCATTTCGATGTAGTAGGTGTGGTCATGTAATGAATGCAAATATAGTGTTCTTACACACCAGAGCAAAATTCAGACATAAATTTCATAATGAGGGTAGGTATGCTTAAATTAACAATACAAAAGACACCGAAGACTGTAATAGCGAGTAAAATCTTTACAGTTGAATGCCCGGAGTGTCAATATGAGAATCAATTCGTAGTTATAGGGCCCATGTGTTGTGCTGGTTGTTTAACGATGCTCCCCGAAGCAATGAATGTGATTCTTATGGCTGAAGACAGATATGACTACTTTGTAGGTAATATAGGAATAATATGGTATTAATATGATATGTTTACAGATGAAAGTATATAATAATGAAGTCAAGGAATCTTGTGCTGAGGTGGTATGTCCTTATTGTAATGGTAAGCACTTTATAGTGGCCAATCATTATGATAATAGATGTATGAAATGTAAAAAACCCTTATCTACTCCACAAGTTTGTATAACCGATAAAGAGGTAGGACGCTTAAAATATCATCAAGAAGGATGGGTAATCAATGACGTTAAAATGTTAAGACGTTTTAAAGATACCTATAAAAAATAATATACCACATTATCATTGTAGCGCCTGCCAACATGAGTGGGACGGAACAAAAGATTCAAATAGGAGCGAAAAGTGTGATTGGTGTGGCGCGAAAAATCCAATTACACTAGAGGAATCAACCCCCCCTCGAAAGATTATGTAAACATATGATTGATAACATAAGAAAAGGTAAACCATTACTTAAGAAATGAAAAGTAATACAAAGATTAATCTAAAAATGTGCTGACTATCTTTGTTTACTTATTATATAGGGCCTGACCCCAACTCAGGTCCATAAGGAAAAATATGAAAAATTATCAAATCTCTATCGAACTTACTCATTGTGAGTCTACATTACACAGAGACTCTAAAGACTTGGCAACTTGTATCTGTAAAACCCTTGAATCGTATAAAAAGAGTTTGGCTAAAATTAAAGTAATTGATATAAAAACATAAGAGTCGGGAGAGGAGTGTTCTCGGAGACAGGGAGGGAAGATGCGACAAGTTAATTTAGACCATAATGGTTGCTTTTATTTATATGCTAAAGGTAACGGAAGTGGCCATGGTTTTTTTGTTAGAGTAACTACTATTGAAGCATGTATTAATATAGCACTTAATTTTGAAACTTATAGGCTTAAACACCCTGTGGAAAAAATAGAAATTCAAATTGTAAAAGGGCAATAATCATGGAGCCGACAATAGCTAAGCCACAAATAACCATTCTATACGGCCCGTCCCGAAGAATTTCTTGGTATACTGTACCAACTACTACAGTACTTTTGGCTATTAATGAGGCCATTGAATTTGCACTTATACAGAGTGTAAGTAGGCCAAATGACCACCCAGTTATGATAGAATTAAAGGAATGATATGGCTATTAAACTAGTAATTGCAGAAAACACAAATAAAATCAGTCAAATCAGCCTTAAGTGTAAAATCTGCCGAGTAACTAATCTATGTGCTGATCCAATTAGACACCATTGCATTGCATGCGGCCAGAGACTATCTAGAAGATACAGACGTATACCTAATTATCCCACCGCCAGATACTTATACCATTCATCAGGAGTAGACTAATGGCAATTACTATAGTACATAAACCAAATACATGTTATTTTCCACAACTACTTTGCAGATCATGTATGCATAAGCAATATATATTTGATGGGGGAGTCAACTTTTGTACGGTATGTAAAGTCCCCTTCCAGTTAGGTGTTGAAGCCTATGCCTTAATATATGAGGACCCAACAGAACGAGTTGCATTCTTTAATGGTAAAGTAAAGGGGGAATAATACGTCATTATGATTATAGGTCTAGATATCCATGGAGTAATTGACACAGATCCTAAGTTCTTTGCTAAACTAACTAAGTGCCTGAGATTAAACCATCACGAGGTCTATATAATAACAGGTGTTGAACATAATGCAAGATTGGATAAAGAATTAATACGTTTCGGAGTTCAATTTGATTCTATATTTTCAATCACCTCTTATCATAAGGATTTGGGTACCCCCATTGAATATAAAAAGGGGGACTTAACTCAACCCATGATTGACGACAAGTTATGGGATATGACTAAAGCTCAATACTGTGATAAATGGGGCGTAGATATACATATTGATGACTTGTCCATATATGGGAAATATTTCAATACCATCAGTACCCAATACATGCTATATAATGATGTAGTAAAAGAGTGGTTAAACTTTTTAACAACAGGAGTTAAGTAATGTCAAAAAAATTCTTTGTGTATGGAACTTTAAAAGTTGGAGGCAGGTTTGCTCCCTCTCTAGATCATCTTCGAAAAAGTGTAAAAACCGCAAGTCTATCAGGCTTTGATTTATTTGGAGTCGCTGCAATGAAAGGGTGGCCACCCGATTACCCCGCTGCAGTAAAAGGAGGTGGGGAAATAAAAGGTGAAGTGCATGAATTCACTGATGATGTTGAGGCATTAGGTATATTGGACAGTATTGAGGGATATGATGATAGAGATCCTGAAGGCAGTCTGTATATACGTAGTGAAGTTGAAGTTACCCTAGGTACAGGCGGTAAAGAGACAGCCTTTGTTTATTTATTTAATAGAGACATTCAAGATCATTACCCAAGGATGGAGGAATGGAAGATCTAACTAGATGTAGATCAATCTGGCAAAAGCAACGTACTAAGCCAAAATACATACCTACGCCCGCCGGATCTGGACCGTGCCCAATGTGTGGTGGAGGGACTAGGTTAATAAAAGGCATGTATGGTAAATTTTATGGGTGTAGGGGTTACCCAGTATGTAAAGGATCGAGAAATTATGAGTGAGCAAGAAAGCCTGGCCAAAAAATATTTAAAATATAGTGATGCCGGCTGGCCAAACGGCGATACTTGGGATGATTTCTTTGATTACGCAAAGGTATCTCCCGGTTTACGTACTGATTTTACAGCAGCTGCTATTTTAAAACAAGCCCAAGAAATGGCGGTAAAATGTTCACCGTTAAAATAGGAGAAAATGGTATCGGTTATGAATATATGTGCCCATTTTGTAACCAAAAACAATCATGGGCGGGCACATTCGTATGTGAAAAATGCGAGGAGTTTTTAGAGCTATACGTAGAAGTGATTGATTCCGACGTACTAGAACGTATTTTTTATTATTTGGAGGGGACTTCGATGACTTAAAGGAGATCTATGCCATTTACCCTTGTGATAGAACCAACTATTGATAAGCCTTATAAGTATATTTGCCCCTTCTGCAACACAACATGTGAGTATGACAGTACTTTTTTTTGTAGCCACTGTGATGAGTTCTTAGATTTAGATATAGAATTTATCGAAGGGACAGTACACACACGTTTTGACTACTACGCAGGCCGTTAATATAACCTAAACCTAGTCTTAAAGGAGACCGAAATGGATTACACAAAACATTTTTCAACCAAATCAACCCCACAAACAGATACAATTCCTGGCAAAAAGATGGAACCTAATA
>Ga0190313_1000175_pt1 | contig 41474 bp, 49 predicted proteins | sample 4870071011_MG_FD_169989 | JGI IMG/M metagenome (GOLD analysis project Ga0190313, IMG submission 169989) | Hydrothermal vent sediment bacterial communities from Southern Trench, Guaymas Basin, Mexico - 4870-07-10-11_MG | ecosystem: Environmental > Aquatic > Marine > Hydrothermal vents > Sediment ... | reverse complement strand
CCACTATTATTATAATCATTAGTATTCCTGTACCCGCCTCCCAAGGCAAGAAGGTTATCAGCTTTACCGAAATTATAGGCAATACGGCCAAGGGCCCATGGCATCCTGTTATTTTCTTCTGTATCCTTGCGCCTGTGCTTCATGGCAGAGAGAAGAAATTCTAAATCACCCACCTTCTGCCGGAGTGTAACCTGGGGCACACGCCACCAAAGATTACCGCTGGTGCTTAAAATACCAAAATCGATGGTGGCAGGGTTCTGCTGGGCCACAGGAATCCAGTCCTGACCAACCCGCAGACTGGTATTTGTTGAATTTTGTATCAGATCAACATACCCAAGGCGCATCCTCGGAATCAGGTTATCACCATTATTGTCTCCGTAAAAATCTGTTTCAAGACGTCCTTTTACAGTGAGATCACCCTCTGTATGACTTGCTTCAAGCCCAAACCTGACATCGCGGCAATTAAAATTTACAGAGTCATTTGTTGCATCTTTACTAAGGGTGCCAATAAAATCATTATATTTCTTAAACTCTGCTGTATCGTAATTAAGATCAACTTTTACACGGCCGTAAAAGCGCATGTTGTATTTAGCAAAAAAATTAGAACTGTTTTGCAGGAGATGTGAGGTTTTTTCTTGATGGGATCTTAATAATTGAATCTCTTTTTCCAGCCTGTTCAGTCTATCAGCATCTGTTTCCGCCATAGCCTGATTTAATGTAAACAAATAAAAACAAGAAATAGCTATCAAGATTAACTTCCGTTTTTTCATCATTTCCTCCAAAAAATATAGGTTTTATAAAGGCCATATCTGGTTAACAATTAACGAGATGGGGCTTTAAATAAATTCTACTAAATTGGGGCTTAATTTTAATTTCAGCAATACACTGATCTATCTGGCTTTATGAAATTTATTACCTGAACATCTATAGAAACCCAGCAGTGTCCGGTTAGAATCTTGCGCGAGGGGAGTTTAATTGTTTTTGTAGCGTATTGAATAAATTTCGTAGAATTTCTTAGTGCAGCGTAGCCAAAAAATTGCGATTGTTTGAGCGAGGCACGAGCGAGTTCCGCAATTTTGGCGGAGCAAACTTAAAAATTCAAGAAATTTATTCGCAATAGCGGAAAAAACAATTAAATTTCCCGTATTTTCTTTCTTACAACTTTCTAAGCGGACACTGCTGATAGCAACCTGCTCTTAGATTTTTATCAAAAACAACTGGAAATAAATTTTGCCATATTTGCGTCTGAAACAATATGCTCCACCGGGTAATTAGCCATGGCGGCTCTGGGCATCTCCTGACAAAGACAATTTTTAGGAGTCTGGACAGCTACGGCTCCGCCTGCCCTGGCAATCATGCGGACCCCTTCTGCCCCATCATTTCCAGAACCTGAAAGAATGATTCCAGCTGAATGATTTTTCATCATCTTTGCAACAGAAAACATCAAAACATTTAATGCCAGCCTACGCTCAGAAAACGGAGATTCTTCCACCTGAAGCGTATAACCCCTCCCTGCCGGTTCAAGCCGGATATATTCACTCCCTGATATTAAATAGCATACACCTCCTTTAACGTAATCACCTTTTACTGCACGTTTTACAGATATGGAACTATTGGCTGAAAGATATCTGGCAAAGGCATCCACCTGGGGTGTATCAGAATAGAGAAGGACAAAATACGCCGCAGGAATATTAGGGGAAAGGAGAGGGATAATTTTAAGCAAAGAGCCATAACCCCCTTCAGCAGCTCCCATAACAAATATTTTTGTACATTCAATATTTTTGGGTGCATCTCTCTTTGCCCCTGTGGGTGTTCTTAAGATACGGATATTTTCTATTTCAACCCTGGAGGCGAGCCTTACTTTCTTTACAATATTTTCTTCCTGCTCTCTAATACTTACTTTTTGCGTCCTGGAAGGTTTATGAACAAAGTCTAAAGCTCCATATTTCAAGGCATCAAAAGTTACAGCAGACCCCTCTTTTGTAAGAGTACTTATCATTACAACAGGGGTGGGAGACTTTATCATTATATGTTTTAATGCTGTCAATCCATCCATTACGGGCATATTAACATCAAGTGTTACAACATCAGGATTTAATTTCGGCAACATATCAAGCGCATGGGCGCCGTTTCCTGCTTCGCCCACAACTTCAACATTATCGATATTATCAAAAATTCTGCTTATAGCCTTACGTATCATCCTTGAATCATCAACTATCATAAGTTTGAGTGGTACGCTCATACCCTGGCACCTCCACTTTAGTCATTATTTTTGTAACTACCCAGCCGGTATGTATGGCCCCAGGTATAATCTGATTAAATCATGAAAAACCCACGTCTAAGAGATCGTAAAGAAAGAGCCTGTCACAGATTCAAAGATTATGCCTGTTACGTGTCTTAAATCAACACAGCTGAATAGTTACTTAGGAACGAAAATTTTATCCCGATTTCATCTCCGTTCCTTATTATTTTCATATTTTTCAAGATATTGACCAAAAGCCAGATGATCATCCTCATCAATATTAACAAATTTTATCCCTATTTCATAAATCGAGTTATCCATAACCTTCCTGCACCATACCACCTCACCAATAGCTGAAAAAAAAGATGCGGAAGTCATATCGAATACTTTTGAGAATAATCTCCCGTAGCTTCGCCATCCAGGAAGAAAAAGCTTCAACATCAGCACAACACCGGGACTATAAGTATTTGAATGGGAAAAACATATCCCCTGAAAACTGATATTCTTACTAAAGCCTTTTTCAGCTGCCCCTGACACCTCAACGGAATAGGAAAGCTCATTCAACTCTATTTCCACCCTTTTCGGAATTCTTAAAAATTTTCTGGGTTCAAATACAACCGGATCTTTATCCATAAGCACAACTCCATACCTCAAAAGTTCTTGTTGCTTCCTTCATGAGAGATATATGACTGTTTTCAATGGGACGGCCCAAATTCCTGGAAATATTTTTCGCTATTTGCTTAATACTTTTTGCAGCAATGCTTTCAGGATAATTATAAAGAAATACATCCCCTTTAATGGAAGCTGCACGTACCTGTTTATCAAAAAAGATACACCCCAGAAATTCAACGTCAATGGAAAGCCCTTTTTTTAATGTATCCCTTATTTTTGCAAGCACTTTAAGATTTTCAGGACTATCCGACATATTAAATACTATTCTCGGCCTGTACCTGCTGCAGGCGGTCTCCACCTTCTCTGCAAGATCCTGATCCATCTCTTTAATCTTTGAAATCAAGGTTTTAACCGTAACAGGTGTTGCATGTATGGAAACATTAAAAGCTTTGTTGACCATACTGAAAACCTTTTTATTCCCATGGACAATTACAGCAATAACTCTAAAAATAAAATTTCTTAAAAACATTATAAAATTCATTATCGAAGGGATTTCAAAAGTTGTAACAATTATACCCCTGTATGAAAGACCAAAAAATTGCAGGGAATTAAATGCCGTTCCTGCGCCAATATCAAGAAGAACATATTTTGCTGAAATATTTCTTATATGTTTTAATAGAATACCTCTTTGCTCCCTGGATATATTTGCCATGAACGGAATTCTTCCGTCACCCGGTATAAACCGAAGATTCGGGATACTTGTCTGGACAAAAAGATCATTAAATCGAATTTCAGATGATTTAAAATAATCACCTATCCCAGGATATTTGTTTGAGATACCTAAAAAAGTGTAAAGGTTAGAGCCGCCAAAATCAAGATCAACAGCAACACTCTCATCCCCCCCGGCGGCAAGAGCAATGGCCAGATTAGCTGCGAACATACTTTTACCCACACCCCCCTTTCCGCTGGCTATGGGTATAAAAGTTGCTTTATTGTTCATTTATCCCCTCTGTAATGATCATCTACGCCCCGTGTAATTATTTCCTCCAAAACTTCAGATATCCGGTTATCTTCAACCTCCATATCAACCACCCCCTGTTCCAGGGCATTCCTTGTGAGGTTTGGATATACACAGCACCTGGCATCTTGCACCATGGTAATCCCGGAGTTCTTCCCTATGGCATAAAAACCATCTGCCCCGTCATCTCCCACACCTGTCAAAAGTACCCCAATGGTATTTTGATGAAATATATGTGCTGCAGAAGCAAAAAAACGGTTCAATGGATAACTGGCCGAAGGTTTCATCCGGATATATGGTTGACCTTTTTGATTCTGTTCAATTATCGGTGAACTTTCATTGGAACATATGTAACAGGTCCCCTGTGAAATAATATCCCCATCTTTTGCAACTTCTACCTTCCAGGGAACATGCATGTTAAATTGTCTGGTAAAGGAGTTAATAATTCTATTGGAAATTTCCTGCAAAACAATAACAGACGCAGGAAGCGTCGGAGAGAGAGAAGAGAGTATACGTATAATGGTATTGGGCCCGCTCAAGGTTGTCCCTATAACAACAACATACTCCAGAGGCTGATATGCATAAAGTTTATCCAGACGTTTTTCACTGTCCCATACCTTGGGCAGACGCACCCTGCGTATATTATCAAGGTTAACATCACAAGCCACCTTGATCCTGTTAATAATATTCTCTTTTACAGTTTCAGTTTTTTCATGGACACCCTGGGAAGGTTTAGGGACAAAATCGACAACACCCAATCGCAAGGCTTCAAAAGTAACAGAACCATTATTAACCAGGGAGCTTAAAGCAACAATGGGCAAAGGAAACTTGATCATTATATGCCTTATGGCGGTGAGTCCGTCCATAACAGGCATATCAATATCAAGAGTAATAACATCCGGTTTCAGCTGATCAATCTTTTCAAGAGCTTCAGCCCCATTTGCGGCAAAACCGACCACCTCGATCCCCGGATCGGTTTCAAGAATTCCTGCAAGGCCCTTTCTTATCAGCGCCGAGTCATCGACTATCAGCACCCGTAAAATCTTATCCATATCTCCTCCAGACAGGATTTACAAATTTCCTATAATTTCTGCTATTTCAATGCAATTTAATTCTTTTTGAACCAGTTGTTCTTCCATGAGATTAATTATAGGCTCCTGCACCATACTTGATGAAAGCTGTTCAGCTATTATGATCCCGTTTCTGCCGCTAATATTTTTAAGACCTGTAAGGCCTTTGATGAATGCACCGGAAAAAAGTATTACAAGAATCCGGTTTGCAAAAAAATCGGCTGAAGCAGATAAAAATCTGTCTGTTATTTCATCGCCTGCAAGCTCTTGCTTTAAATCTTTTTGCCAGAACACCCCAATATCCCCATCCGAACATTTTGCTTTTAAAACAGATTTGTTCAATATATCAGGGGTGGTAATAAAACAGTGGCCTGAATAGAGTTCAGTCTCCGGCTTAAGGGGTAAAACAGGTATCCGGCTCCTCTTATCGAGATATTCTGCAAAAGTTTCTATGAATTCCTCCGGCATATCCTGTATTACAATAGTTGAGGCCATGGTCTTCTCCTGAAGATGGGGGAGGGTCTTGATGAGGCTGGTATAACCACCTGGCCCTGAGAGGATTACAGTCAAAGTACTGGCCAGGGGAAATGTTTTATCAGTATTTTTTGTTTTACCAAAAATTTTAGGTTCTTTAACCCTTGCAAAAGACTCCATTTTTGCCTGGGCAGCAAGTAGTATTTTTCTGTTGATTCTATCTTTTTGAGAATTAAGGCTCTCGTTTCTTGATGGTTTATTAATAAAATCAACAGCACCAAGTCTTAAAAAATCTAGTATTTTAGTTTTTGAACGATCTCCCACACTACTTATAATAACAACAGGACTTGGGCTTTTAATCATAATATGTTTTAATGCTGTATCACCGCGCATTACAGGCATATTAACATCAAGGGTAATAAGATCGGGGCTTAATAAATCAATCTGCTCAAGAGCTTCTTCACCATTTTTTGCAGTTCCCGCAACAACTATCTGTTGATTGTGAGAAAAAATATCTGTTAAGATTCTACGCATCATCGCAGAATCATCAACAATAAGAACCCTTATCTTTCCTGTGTCAGACAGATCTGTTTCAGGGTGTTTTGCTTTGGAAAGATCCTTTTTTTCAAATTTTTCATCTATCCTGCGAGCAGCCTCCATAAGAAGATATTGATAATTCTGTTTAATTGTTTCATTATCAACAGAAATAAAATCCAATGTTTCAAAACTGCCACTCTCCCATGAAAGAATATCAAAAAATGCCTCTACACCGGCAATGCTTCGGTATTGCGCATGGATGATTTGACCATCCCTTATATAAATCATCCCATGGTCAGCACCTTTTTTTACAAGTATGGTCATGCTGGAACAGGAGAGACAACACATCTGGAGAAGATCGGTGAGATCTATGTTTTTTAATGTTCCCGCAAATCCATCTTCTTTAATCTTAATAGAGTCCCTTATCAATTTCCTCACATGTTCAAAATCCACAGGTTTTTCAAGAAGAGACAAAGATCCCTCATAAGCGGACTTATCCAGGGTATCAATGGGATAATCTCCCATCAAGATAAAGTCTGTTTCAGACTCAAGGCCTTTGATTTGTTCAAAAAAATATGTTCCATCCTCTGCCGGCATATCAATATCTGTAACAACAAGTGAAATTTTGCAGGAGTCGAGTATCGAAAACGCTTCTTTTCCACTGCCGGCAATTTTAACCTCATACTCTTCATGATCAACACTAAGATACCTGGCCATATCAGTAATAATATCAAGTTCATTATCAACAAGAAGTATTTTTTTTATTTCATTAGACATTTTTAAATTTTATTACGGCTCAGCAGTAGAACTAAGGAACGGAGATGAAATAAGTTGAGCAGAAATAGCGCAGGATTTTGGCCCATATACAAGGCGCATTAAAGGTTGCATACTATACGTATTCGGCCTTTGATGCAACGAAGTAGATGGGTCAAAAGACAAGCTATTTCGTTCAACTTATAAAATTTTCGTTCCTAAGCCCCATTATCCTATTAATGCAGATAAGGCTGTTTCAGGCCACCTGAAGGTTCCATACCCTCCGACTCAAAAAGACCGGTATCACTAACAGCTACTTTTTTTCTTTCTGCCCGCCGTGAAATGGAGAGGTTGATAAGTTCGTAAAGATCAACAATAAGGGATATACTCCCATCTCCAAGGATTGTTGCCCCTGAAAAACCGCTGTTTTCCTGGAGATAGTCGGCAAGGGGCTTAATAACCACCTCTTCCTGGCCTATTAGGGCATCAACCACAAGACCCATCTGTTTCATACCGGTATTTATTACCACAACAAAAATATCACCCTGACCAATCGACTCGACCTTCATATTAAATATATCGGCAAGGCGAAGAAGAGGAAGAACAGTCTCCCTGAAGTGAATAACCTCAACCCCTTCAATAACCGCTATTTCAGATTCAGCAACCTTCAGGGTTTCTTCAACCGAAGCAAGGGGAATGGTAAAGATCTCTTTTCCCAGCCGCACAAGCAATCCTTTAATAATTGCCAGGGTCAGGGGAAGTTTTATTCTTATACTGGTCCCCTTTCCAAAAATAGAATCTATTTCAATTATTCCGTTTAGCTTTTCAATATTTTTCTTAACAACATCCATCCCAACACCCCTGCCTGAGGTTTTAGTTATTTTTTCCGAAGTTGAAAAACCTGGCAGCATCACCAGCTCATAAAGACCTTTTTCAGAGATTGTTTCAAGCTCCTTACCGGAATAGATTCCATTTTTCAAAGCAACATTTTTTATCTGGTCCAAATCTATACCAAAACCGTCATCGGAAATTGTAATTACCACGTGATTACCTTCATGATATGCTTCAAGAATAATCCTTCCTGCTTCTTCTTTTTTTGCAGCTTTCCGTTGGGAAACAGCTTCAATCCCATGATCCACCGCATTTCTGATAATATGGACAAGGGGATCTGCAATCTCCTGAATAACCATTTTATCAAGCTCTGTTTCTTCGCCTTTTACAACAAGGTTTACTTTTTTATCAGTCCCATGGGTGAGATCCCTTATGAGCCTCGGGTAACGGTTAAAAAGCTGCGCAACGGGAAGCATTCTTATTTTCATAACCCCTTCCTGGAGTTCATTTGTAACTCTTCCCAATACGACATTTGACTCATTAAGCCTTAAAACAAGGTTTTTAAATTCTTTTAAGTCATTTGTCGCCACACTCCCATTTTCCTGCATCCGCTGTAAAAATTCGGTCATTTCAAATTGAAATTGAGAAAATGAAGCACGATTTACAACAAGCTCTCCAACCTGATTAATAAGTGTATCTATTTTTTCTGCACCGATTCGTACACTCTGGCTGATTACTTTTCTCACAGGTATATCGTTTCCATAGGGAGAAGAGCTGGTTGCCATGCTCCCTTTATCAGATAAAGCAGAGTCTATTTTCTTATTTTTTTCAGGAAAAAGAGAAGCATTCTGCAAAATACTATCCCCCATGGCAGAATCCAGGATTCCATCTTCAGATATTAGTTTCTCTCCTTTTCCAATGGTTACAGAGGCTTCCTTGTTCCCAGCAGCCAAACCCTCTGCAGCCAGACTCCCTGATGTTTCCTCATTTTTCGCATCCGGATCTCCTTGAGGTGATTCCATGAGCATCTCTTCCATTTCCGCACTTACAGCCTCCATCGCAGGATCATCACAAAAAACTTCATTTCCACTTATTTCGCCCTCCTGGTGAGGAACTTCAAAGGCCATGTCCAGTTCTTCAAAGAGACCTGTGGAATTTTCCTGCTCCACCTCTTTTGTCATATTTTCTTTTATTGATGCTTTTAGAATATCTTCCCGCAAATCTTCATGCTCCAGTTCAAAAACCGATTCCGTTTTTTTTAATTCTCCATTCTCTTTTTCATCAATTCCAAGTCCCTGCAGAGCGCCATCCATTTCCAGGGAATCATCATCTTCAAGAAAAATATCAGCAAATCCACCTGATTTCTCTTCAAATTCTTTCCTATACTCCGGAAACATACCTATTATACCATTGATATGCCTGTTCCCTGATTCAATCAGTTCCAAAGCAGAAATTCCATCTTCCATGAAAGCCTCTTCCTGATATTTTTCTATTTCAACAATCCAGTTTTCAAATAAACCGGTAAGTTCCTTAAAATCCATATAATTTGCAGATGAACGCAGACTGTTAATAGCATCAAGGCAGGTAATTACTGCTGCAGAATCATTCTCAGAGACCATTAATGCCTTAAATCCTGATCTTATTTTAAAGATCCCCTCCACAAGATGTTCCTTGAAAATCGTAAACAATTCATCATCTGTATCTTCTTCATAATCAAAATTTGTCAGGTCTTCCTGTATTATCTTTTCCCCAGCCCTGTTTTGCCCGGGTTGAAGTGCTCCTGATTTATCCTCCAGCTCTTCCCTGTGCCCATGGAACATATTCACTATCCTGTCCATATATCTGGTAGCAGATTCAATCAAAGATGAAACACCTGCCCCGGATTCCTGATATTTTTTTATTTCAGCAATCCAGTTTTCATATAAACTGACAAGTTCCCTGAAATCCATATAATTTGCCGATGAACGTAAACTGTTAATAGTATCAAGACAGGTGATTACTGCTTCAGAATCATTTCCAGAGGCCATTAAAGCCTTTAACTCTGTTCTTATTTTAAAAATTTCCGTAACAAGATGTTCCATGAAAATCGCAAAGAGTTCGTCATCGGTCTCTTCTTCATAATCAAAAGTTTCCAGCTGATCAGCCGATGCATCTCTATTTTCAAAGGAAGTCTCCGGATTATCATCAGGGTCTGGATTAACAGGATTTTCCCCTATAACAGTATCCTCAACATTAACCGATTTCCCTAAAACGCCATCTATCCTAGCTAAAAGGTCATCAATGGGGGTATTTTCCTTTTCATTCCCCTGTAAATCATTTATAAGCAAAACCATTCGATCCTTGGACTCCATCAAAATTTCAACAATCTCTTGATTTAAATTTTTCCCTGCCCCCCTTAATATTTCAAGGAGATTCTCCAGAGCGTGGGAGAGATTTGCAATATATTCAAATCCCATATATTCCGCAGAACCTTTAATGCTGTGAGCAGACCTGAATATCTCATTTAACACCTCGGGGTTATCATCTAAAGATTCTAAACGGAGAAGATTTTGTTCCATCTCTTCAAGGTGTTCCTCTGATTCTGCGATAAAGTCATTTAAAAGTGATCTGTCTGCCATGCTTTTCTCCTTGTAACAAGACCAATCAATTTTTTAATCCCATGGAACACTATTCATTGTCAGGACTGAGCTATGGTGAAATTTGAAAAACTCTGGCTGTTTGAGCGCAGCGAGTTTCAGAGATTTTTAAATTTTATTATAGCTCAGTTGATTGCTGAAATTATTCATCTGTCGGTCCATATAATAGTGCCCGTCTTTATTAAAATATTACCCTAAAACCTCCCCGATACTCAAAAATATCATCTGAAGGCCGGCAAGAATCACAAAAAATGAAAAAACAAGTTTTAAAAATCTGTGGCTGATCAATTTTGATAAGAGAGGCCCGATTCTGCCTCCGAGAATAACACCGGTCATGGTATATAAACCCACATCCCAACGAATCTGACCTTCCCAAATATTTATAGAAGTAGCAAGCCATCCCACGGCACCTTCAACTACAACCGTTGTTGCAATCGCCCTGTGGATTTCTATCTTTAAAAGACGCTCCAGCACCGGCATTAATGTTTCAGCAGTTCCTATGGAAGTAACACCGCTGGAAATACCTCCAAAAAATGGAATCCAGCAAAAGGGAACAATCTCTTCAACAACCAGATTGGAATTAGTATTAATAGTTTTATCCCTAAGAGAAAAAAGCATCCACAGGGCGCACAGAATAACAACAACTCCAAAAAACAACTTTGGATATACCGGATTTACCACCTGAACAATATAAAGCCCTGTAATTAACCCGGGAAAACTGATAATAATAAGGGGGAAAGCTATCTCAAATTCCACCTGTTTTTGTCGTGTATATGAAACCATCGCCGAAGTCATACCACAAAGTTCAGTTACCATTCCTGTGCCCACAGCCTCAGGAATGCTCATATCCAGCAGATGAACAAAAATAGGAAATAATAATATGCCTCCGCCAAAACCACTGCCGGTTGCAACAGATGCAATTACCAAAGAGACAGGGAGCATAAACCAGTACTCTGTCATCAACCCTCCATGTCACTGCTGTCCGAAGCAACAACCTCCCCCTGCTCAAACCGGATATTATAGAAATCAAAAGTTTTGACCATATTCTTCATCTCTTCAACATCCTGTTTTACAATATGAATTTTTTCTTTTACCCCCTCGGGCAAACCTGTACCATCACCTGAATCAACCACCTCTGTTATATGCTGAAGAAGAATGGAATCCTGTTTTGTATGATTCCACACATGGAGAAGAACCTCCTGCAAATTTACGGCAAGATCATTTATAAGTTCTCCTATCTTCCCGATTTCATCCAGAGTCCTCACGGGAACTGTTTCATCAAGATGGCCATCTGCCATTCTTCTGGCAGCTTCCCCTATGTCATCAAGGGGATCTACTATGTTACGGACAAACAGAAACATGGTTGCAATGGTGCATAAAAAAACAAGAAACATTATAAGAACCATCCTTTTCTGCAGATCCCTGTGAACCTGAGCCACCTTTTGAGCTACATTTTTTTCATCATAACCGATTTTAAGTTCATGGCTGATGTTCTTTGTAATTTTCATGTGCAAACGGGGGCTTCCTATTTCAAATATAAACTGAACTCCTATGGAAAAAGTAACAAAAATAATTAAAAAAAAATATATTATAAGTTTCTTGCGAAGGTTTGAAAACCTGAATCGCGAAGCGATTTTTGTTATCTGATCCTTAATAATCCGCTGAGGGTTCCTTCTTTCGACCCCGCTCCAGTGGTCATGATCTTTAAAAATTTTCATTAAACAAAAATATCCGAATAGGTTAAAACCGTTTAATAATTTCAATGATCTCTTTAACCCTTTGCTTACTCACATATCCCAATGCACCAGATTTCAAAGCATCTTTTTTGTACTTTTTCTCATCCAGATTAGAAACAAAAATAATTCTGGCATTTTGATCAAGGTCGAGTATATTTTGTGTTGCCGTAAAACCGTCCATTACCCGCATTGTAACATCCATGGTCACAACATCAGGTTTAAGTATTTTATACAGAGCCACACCCTCTTCACCATTTTTTGCAACACCCACAATATCATGCCCTTCCTTTTCAAGAACATCCCTGATCATATGCCTCATCATTGAAGAGTCATCAACTATTAGAATCCGTTTGCCCATAATTTAACACCTTAGTTTAAAGACCCTTTGGCCATCAATTATAAAGATTCTGCCATCTCAATTCCAGACGCCTCTCCACCTGCGGTGCCTCCTGTTTTATACAAGGTTTTCAGCTTCCTGATTTCATCTACTTGTAAAATTCTACTGAAATCAAGAAGAATAACAAGGGAATTTTCAATATCACACACGCCCTGAATATACTGGCTGTCAAGCCCTGCAAGAACAATATCAGGGGGCGGTTCAATGGCGTCTTCGGGAACCTTGAGTACCTTTGTAACAGAATCGGCCAAAAACCCGGTAATTTTATTGTCAACATTCACTATTATTATTCTGCTGTTTGCTTTATCCGAATCATTCGGCAAAGGTAATTTTAATCTTCTCCTCAGCTCAATTACAGGTAAGACTTTCCCCCTTAAATTTATTACCCCTTCAATGAATTCAGGAGAATTGGGAAGATTTGTTATTGTCGGAGTTCTAATAATCTCCTGAACCATGAGAATATCTAAGGCAAATTTATCTGCACCTATTACAAAACCCACCAACTGCTTGATTTTAGATTTTTTTTCTGATGGAACGGAATTTTCAAATTCCATGAAAGTTTCCATATCATCATCTCCCTTGCACACCAGTAAAGTTATGAATTTTTATACAATTAATTTTAAAATGCACCACTTTAATTTAAAAAGACTAAAGAGACCCAGTAGTGTCCGGTTAGAAAATTGATAAAAAGAAAATACAGAAAATACGGAAAGTTTAATTGTTTTTTCCGCTATTGCGAATAAATTTCTTAAATACGCTACAAAAACAATTAAACTCCCCTCACGCAATATTCTAACCGGACATTACTGAAAGAGACTCAAACTTTACTTAATACCAAATTTGAATCCCTCCACCTGACTCACCAGGCTCCGTGAAAGTTCCTGCAATTCTGAAGTAATATCAACAACAGCTCCGGCACCATCAACGGTTTTAAGCGCAGCTTCAGCAGACCCCCTGGAAATAGCAATAAGTTTTTTTGAACGTTCCGCCTGCAATCCTGTAAGGATCTCCATCTCATTTGAATTATTAACAATTCCTTCCATTTCCTTATTAATTTTAGCAGTATCTTCTATCATTTTTCCCACAAAACCTGAAATTTTAGTAATAGCATCCATATTGGTTTTACTATTTTCAGCAATTTTATTTAAAGCCTCCCTGGATCTGCCTGTAAGCCGTGTTCCGGCTTCAACACTCTCTGTTGAACCCTTTATCAGCTTTGTTATCTCCTTGGCCGCCTCTGATGAACGCTGGGCAAGTTTACCAACCTCGTCTGCAACAACCGCAAAACCTTTCCCATGCTCACCTGCCCTTGCAGCCTCAATGGCAGCATTAAGGGCTAGAAGGTCCGTTTTTTCTGCAATTTCTGTAATAACCGATATAATTTCTGAAATCTGCTCGGATGATTGGGCAATGATCTCCATCCCCTTAACCGTGGCATCAACAGCACCGGCTCCATCCTCTGCGGACTGAAGCACCTCCTTTGCAAATTCCGAAGACATTGATGCTGCTTTATTCATCTCTTCCATATTTCGAATCAGTTCAGCGATATCACCACTTGACAAAGATGCAGCACCCTTCTGGGAATTTGAAAATTTAGCAACCTCACCAGCAGTGCTCCCCATATTACTAATTGTTTTTTGCACTTCAGCAGCATTTTTAGCTTCTGATTCCGCACGTTGCTTATTTGCTGCAGCCCTGCCTGACACATTTACTGCATGAGTATCCACATTTACTGCAACGGTATCCACAGTCTGAAGGACATCTCTGAAAGTATCCATCAGGTTATTAAACTCTTGGGACATAATGCCGACTTCATCATTGGACTCCACTGCGACCTCAACCGTTAAATCCTGCTGGGAAACAACATTTTGTATTGCAGCCGAAACATTGACAATAGGTTGTGCAATCGTTTTTGACACAAAAAACCAGGTTAATATTGCCCCGATAAAAGAAAAAATTATCACTGCAATAAGAATATATGTACCCCGTTTTGCACTTTCATTTATATGCCTTGTTCCTGCAAGAATCTCATCTGTGTATGAACCGACTCCAATAACCCAGTCCCACGGAGCAAAATAGGTTACCTTGACAACCTTTTCCCGGGGCACCGGATCCCCGGGATTCTGCCAGAAATAGCGCTCGGTTGCAACTTCTCCACCATCAAGGGAAAGAGCCTTTTCTACCAGATTTTGTATAAAATATTTTCCATGGCTATCTTTTGATTCCCAAAGGTTTTCTCCATCCCTTTTACCCCCTTTTGAAATAATATAATTTCCCTTACTATCAAGAACATATGCATAGCCGGTTTCTCCCACCTTAATGCCCAGGATCTCCTCCCTGAACTCTTCTGCCTCTGCAATGGGAACCCCCACATATAAAGCGCCCATTATCTTATTAGCTTTATCTCGTATGGGAGCATAAGCAGTAAGATACCACTTATCAACCACATAGGCGCGGCCCATATATGTTTGACCATTTAACAAAGTAGAAATAACAGAATTAATTTTTCCATCAGGATTAGTATGGGGAATATATGTCCCGATTGCCCTTCTCCCATCTTTTTTTAATACATTTGTGGCAACCCTGAGCATATCACCTGAGGTGTTCATTCTCTGAAAAACTGTGCAGGTTGCTCCACCGCAAAGATATTGGACCTTATCAACAACTGGAACCTTTCTCCCTGTTTCCCTGGTTTGACCGAACCAGGTATTCCCGTTCATAAAAGCAGGCAGCTTTAATGAACTTATCTGCTTAGTGTACTGATTAACCGGATTCCACAAAACTTCCCGCACCCCAAGATGAATCCCGCCGTTATTTTGCGCAACTTCCCCGGCAACCTTAAGACCATCCGACAGCATATCATTCATAAGGCTATTTTGAGTTTTTGCTAAAGCGTAAACCATCTTTGTCTTATCGGTTAGTTCCTCATATGCACGCTTAGTACTCTCTTCTTCTGCCAACCGGAGCAACCCCCTGTTCTCCAGAATATCAGTAACGGATATAATAAAAAGGGGAACGATGGTTAAAAAAGAGCCGATTAACATTAATTTTGGCCTTAGATTTAATCGTTTGAACATACTAATTATCCTCCTTTTGAAAAATATTATATTTTTTTAAATTATATGCGAATTAAAAAGATAGCCTTTAAAAAGATAGCCTTTAAATAGTAACAAAAAAATTTGAAAGGATGATAATTCTTCGTTTATTAATAAAGCCCATGGGCTAAACAATAAGAAAAACAATAGACAAAAAAAGAGGACAAAAGGAAGTAAGAACCGGCTAAGAGATGGAGGTGATTAAGAAAAAAAATAAACAAATTTTCAACATACCAAAGTAGTAGCAGCTTAAAAGATATTTATAATTTAAAAATGAGGATTTAAATCGAATATAAAATTTATTTCAACCAATTAGAATTGCCATGGCAACCTGTTTTTTTACTACTGCAACGTTTTTGGCAAGTCAAGTGAAAAAATAATTTCTTTAAAATAATTTTTTAGTAAATTTGCAATTTTTCATTCCACTTTTGTTTAAAATTTAATCCAGTGGTGCCCGGTTGAATCTTGTGGGAAGGGAGTTTAATCATTTTAATTGACATATCCTCAATAGTAAAATAGAATTCAAAGAATAATAATATATTGTTATTCTATAACCTTAAGAGGCTAATATGCAGATTCTTATACTCTATTATTCAAAAACCGGTAACACAAAAAAACTTGCAGAAGAGATTGCAAAGGGCGTTGAATCTACTAATACAAAATCGGTTTGTTTAAGTACGGCTGAAGTAAAAAAGGAAGATTTTCTCAAATCATCAGGGATAATAGCAGGCTCTCCTGTATATTTCGGTTCAATGGCGGCCGGCTTAAAGAGCATTTTTGATGAATTTGTAGGTATTCGTACAAAAATGGAAAACAAAGTTGGTGCAGCTTTTGCGACAAGTGCTCACCACACTGGGGGAAAAGAAACAACAATTTTATCGATTCTTCAAACTTTATTAATTTATGGTATGATTATAGTGGGTGACCCAATGGATGCCTCAGGCCATTACGGAGTCGCATGTACTCAATCTCCCGACGACACAGCCCTATCTGATGCTTTCAAACTTGGCGTAAGAGTTTCTAATCTATGCAAAAAGATTCAATAAGATGAAATTAAGCACAAAGAACAAAATAAATTTTGCCGAAAAAAAATCTATAATAACAATCGGTATTCTTCTCCTCGTCGCAGGCTATTATTTAGTACACCTGAATATCACACGCAGGATCAGGAATAATATTACCGTAGAAATTTCAAAATTATCCCCATTTATAAATATATCTTACGAAAAATTAAGAGTAAATATCTTAACGCAAAAAATTTCGCTGCGTAATATATTAATAATACCAACAGGTACAAATGATACCATACAAATAGATGATCTTATATTTCAAAATAGTAAACTCCACGGCATAATTCCGGCAAAATTGAATGTGGAAGCCAGGGGTTTATCTTTAAATCCGAACTCCCCTTTGATAAGTTCTTTTTTCCCTTATTTAAACGGCATCGGGTATAATGAATTTACGGCTGATATTGCGCTTGATTATGTTTTCAAAAAAAAAGAACGTGAATTCAGAATTAACAATCTGAGCATAAACGCAGCCGATATGGGGAGAATGGAATTTGTTTTGTACCTGGCTAATGTTGATTTTGATCAAATACTTGCCAATTCGGACAATCCTGCAAATTTTATTGCCGCTCTTGCAGGAATTTCAATTGCCGGCGCAAAATTAAATTATGAAGACTTTTCTTTAGCCAAAAGGCTGACAAGCCCTGACATGAGTGGTCATACAGGGGAGGCAAATAACTTTGTCAAAAAAACATCTAAAAAACTTGAGGATGAAATTAGCACCATGGAAAATAAATTTTACAGGCAGGTTCTAATTTCAATCCTCGATTTTATGAAAAACCCTGATGAAATCAGTATTATTGCAGCACCACTGCAGCCGGTACCATTGAGCAGATTCATTTTCACAAAGAATATGACCGATATTATAGACCTGCTCTATATTAGAATAGAAGAACCTGCTAATCACCAAACATAATTTTAAGATAATCAGATGCATCAGAATTACCCAGCTCTGCAGCATGGACAAAGTCACTTATACCCTTTTTTTTATCCCCTTTCAGCAGATATACCCGGCCTCTACCGTAATAATAGAGGCCTTCATCGGGCTGTTTTTCAATTGCCCTGTTTAAAAACGATATGGCTTTATTAAAATTGGCTAATTCACCATGGGATATTCCCGTTTGAAAGTATGCTTCACTTTTAGCAGGATCGAGTTCCATTGCTTTTTGAAAATATTTTATAGCCCCCTTTTCATTGCCATAAGTGGAGCAAAGAGTTCCACGATCCCGCCAGTATGTATAATCCTTCTTAACAACTGGTTCAACAACCGTTTGTTGAACAACCGTTTCTTTTTGCTCATCGTATGATGGCAGGTCCATATGAGGTTTTCGGGAAGAGAAAAAAGGGGGTAAAGGGGCTAAACTTTTAAAATGAGCTATTAAAAGTTTAAGATCATCAGTGTTTATGGAAAATGTACTTCTCATCTCTCCATTTTTTATTTCAAAATCAGAAAATATATTTCCCATTGCTGGTAGTGGCTTATAACCTTGCCTATCCTTTACTGAAATCATCTTACACATCGCGTTAAAATATTCAGAAATATTAATATCCATGGTCATCAGGGGACCATCCTGATTTAAGCCAGGGGAAAATGTTTTGGACAGACCAATGAGATTTTCCATAATCCTGTCATCCGATGCAACAAAAAAAAGATTGCCGACTATTGCCATCTTAAAAGGATAGTCAATAAAAGTTTGTTCCTGCCCAACTCCCTGGTAAGCAAACCCCTGGTAAAATGCCAAAGGAAGCCTTATTACAGCTCCCATAACCCTGTGTCCGGCCACCTGAGTGTCCGGTACACGCTGAAATATTTGGGGAGTCTCCCCTGAAGGCGAAATATTTTTTATAATTTTTTCCAGATTACTGCAATATTCAGTTAAAAATGGAATACAAACAGATTCCAGATAACTGGAACTATCTGTTGAATCGGCTAACAGGCTTATTGTTTCAATGATAATTTTATCTTTGCCATAGGATAGGCCTCCAGCCATTTCTCCCGTAAAACAGCTGGCTGTCTCTTTTATTTTAGAAAAATCGACACCGAATTTCTTATAAAATTTACCGAAATTTTTATCAAAAAAATCGAGGGACCTGTTTAAATCATACCTCTTTGATCTGAAATTAAAAGCCTGGCGTGGGGTGTAACCATCTAAAATAGTCGAAGACTTTTCCCTGGAAAACAGCCTTGCTATTTCGCTGGCGTTTTTAGCCTTTAATCCAAATGAATAAAAAATATTTTTATCATTTACATCAAAAGTAAATTTTAAAGTATCTATTTGATCAGCCATACCAATTAAATTGATAAATACTTCCGACAAATCAGCAGGAGAAATATCAAAGGGATTTTCAGGTTGATCCCCCGACATTTTCTCCATTAAATCAGGAAGCTGCTTAATTTTATCATCAAATTTTTCAAACAGGCTGTTCAGATTAATCAAACAAGATACGGAAGATTTATCATCAGAATGGGAAGGGTTAACCAGGAAACTCTTTAAGGACTCTGAAACCTTAGCTCCTGTTCCCGGGGGCAGAGGGAGAATATAGTAATCTCCCCCTGAAATTGCCTTATAATTTGTTTGAAAGGAAGTATTAGGAATTAAATATGGAATATACATGGCAATCTGAGGTTTTTCACCGATTAAATCGATTCCAATGCGGGTACTGCGGCTAAAATCTATCCAATCATACCCTTGGAGCATCGCATTAACCATAAATAGAGGTGATTTAGCCTCTCCTTCAGATTTAATTCCCAGCAAATCTTCAAAAATACTTAAAGTAGCATCGAAATTATTAAATGTTAAATATATATCAGGGGATAGGGAACCGGTTATTCCAGGGGGTGGAGAATAGGATATAAGTAGAAAGATCAGCGCAATAATGATGGTACATTTTTTTCCAACCATTTGTTTTGCATCCATTTTTCTTATCCTTTCCATTTTAAAAACGATTAAAAAATTCAGTTAAAATATTATTTTAAAACGTCTGATAACAGAATATCCTTAGGGTGCCCTTTTTTTAAACTATAAAAAAGCAAATGACAATAAAAAAAGCCTTGTCTGTAAGGACAAGGCTTTTTATGATAGAATAAGCAAAATAACATTTTTTCATGATTCCATTGTTAATATTCACTGCTCATTATTCAACCGCTTCAGTAACATCAACATCTTTTTTTATAATATTTTCCTTTTTGCTATCATTGTCAATATCTATTTTTATTTTTTCAGTTTTTCCTGTAGATACCCCTGTAAGTTCTATCACCGACATGGGTGCCGCATCACCCGTTCTTCTCCCAGCCTTTATGATTCTTGTATAACCACCAGAGATTTCTCCAAATCTTTCCTGAGCCTGATCAAACAGTTTATACACAACTTCCTTTTCCATTATTACAGAAAGAGCCTGACGCCGGGCATGCAAATCTCCACGTTTGGCAAGGGTTACCATACTATCTGCCAATTTTCTTAATTCCTTTGCCTTGGCATCAGTAGTAGTAATACGATCATACTTAAATAAAGAAGTGACCATGTTCCTAAACATTGCTTTTCTATGACTACTGTTTCTGTTTAATTTTCGGCCTGTTTTTTTATGTCTCATAAGTTGATTTACTCCCCTTCCTCCACATCTTCTTCATCAGGCACAAATCCCTCTATATCCATTCCAAGAGAAAGGTCCATTTCGTTTAAAACATCTTTTATTTCATTTAAAGATTTTCTTCCGAAATTTTTAGTTTGTAACATCTCAGCCTCAGTCTTGCTAACCAATTCATGCAATGAAAAAATATCAGCATTTCTAAGACAATTCGCACTACGAACAGAAAGTTCAAGATCACCGACACTTCTGTAAAGATTTTTATTAAATTCCTGCTTGGGTATTTCTTCTGGTTCCTCTTTTAATTCCGGGCAGACTACACGTTCATCAAAATTGATAAAAATGCTCATTTGCTCCTTGATGATTTTTGCAGAATAAGCAACCGCATCATCAGGAGTAATACTTCCATCTGTCCAGACTTCTATTGTGAGTTTATCGTAATCTGTCTTCTGACCAACTCTTGCATCAGCAACCAGATATGTCACACGCTTTACAGGTGAAAAAACAGCATCAATTGGTATTGTCCCCAAAGAAGCGTCACCATCAAGATTTGCTTCACTTAGGGAATAACCTTTACCAACCTCAACTGTCATAGTCATCCTCAAAGCCCCTTGAGGAGAAAGCGTTGCAATATGCTGTTCTGTATTTAAAACCTCACACTGACCATCTTCCACAGTTATCGAGGCAGCAGTAACCACACCCTCTCCAGAAGCATCAATATGAACTATCATAGGCAGCGACACTAATGGCTTAAATCGTATCTGCTTAAGATTAAGAATAATTTCAGAAAGATCCTCAACAACACCATCAATCACGCTAAATTCATGCACCACTGAATCAATTTTAACGGAAACAATGGCAGCTCCATAGAGTGAAGATAAAAGAACCCTTCGCAAAGTGTTTCCTAAAGTTATTCCAAAGCCCCTCTCCAGGGGCTGGCAAACAAACTTACCATAGTTTGAGGTACCTTCTACTACAATATTTTCCGGCTTGATCATCTCATGCCAGTTTATATATTTCAACTTGTCTAATCCCATTTATACTCTCCAGACTCAGTTAATTGAAAAAATATTATCTGTTACTTGGAGTAAAGTTCAACAATAAGCTGTTCCTGTATAGGGATTGTTATATCTTCACGCACAGGTAAAGTTTTGATGGTTCCTACAAATTTTTCTTTATCTAACTCAAGCCATTGGGGGACACCTCTTCTAACCACTGCATCCAGTGAATCGTTAAAAACCTGAGATTCCCTGCTTTGCTCTTTAAGTTCAATCACATCCCCCACTTTAAGGATGTAAGAGGGGATGTCAACCTTTTTCCCGCCAACCAGAAAATGTTTATGCCGTACAAAATGACGACCCTGTGTACGTGAATTGGCAAAACCTAATCGATACACAATATTGTCAAGCCGACGTTCCAGCATTAAAAGAAAATTTATGCCTGTTATACCTTTCATGCGATCAGCTCTTGCAAAAAAAATACGGAACTGTTTTTCTGAAAGCCCGTATAACCTTTTTACCTTTTGTTTCTCCCTGAGCTGGATTCCGTAGTCAGATGGTTTTCTTCCACGTAATTTCCCACGCTGTCCAGGAGGATAGGAGCGCCTGTCAAAAGAACATTTATCAGAATAGCACCGATCACCCTTAAGAAACAATTTTAAATTTTCACGTCGGCAAAGCCTACACACCGACCCTGTATAACGTGCCAAATAGATCCTCCATTTAAATTTTCCAATAACTTATTGATAATGTAGACGGCTTAATAAAATATGGGACTTTAAATTTTTCAATCAAACTCTGCGCCTCTTTGGTGGGCGACAACCATTATGGGGCACAGGAGTAACATCCTTAATTAAGAGAATGTTAAACCCCGCTGACTGCAAAGACCGAAGTGCTGACTCCCTGCCGGCCCCGGGCCCCTTAACATATACTTCAACATTTTTCATTCCATGTTCCATCGCTTTTTTTGCAGCATCTTCTGCTGCACGCTGGGCAGCAAATGGAGTACTTTTCCTGGAACCCTTAAAGCCCTGAACACCAGCACTGGACCACGCTATAACATTACCAACTGAATCTGTAATAGTAATTATTGTATTATTAAATGTGGACTGAATATGTGCGACACCTGTTGAGATATTTTTCTGTTCTTTTTTCTTTGAATGGGTCCTTTTAGCCATAGTTATATCACCTGTTTAAAGATCACTTCTTTGCTGCAACTTTTTTCTTTACAGCAGATCTTTTAGGTCCTTTTCTTGTTCTAGCATTAGTTATTGTTCGCTGACCACGTACCGGCAATGACTTTCTATGACGCAATCCCCTGTAAGATCCTAGGTCCATGAGCCTTTTAATACTCATGGAAATCTGTGTCCGAAGCTCGCCTTCCACCTTGTACTTGTCATCAATCAGCCTTCGTATACTATTTATCTGAGTTTCGGTCAAATCATCGGTTTTAATGTCAGAATCAATATCTAATTGTGAAAGTATTTGATTTGACGCGGTCCGGCCAATACCATAAATATATGTTAACCCAATTTCAACCCGTTTGTGCCTTGGTAAATCTACACCCGAAATTCTTGCCAAAACATATCTCCTCTATCCCTGCCTTTGATTATGGCGTCTGTTTTCGCAAATAACCCGTACTCTACGTTTTCTGGTTATTATTTTGCATTTGTTACATATCTTTTTTACCGATGCCCTTACCTTCATCTAAAATGATCCCTCTTTAAAGTATTCATAATTATTTTGACCTGTATGTTATTCTTCCCCGTGAAAGGTCATACGGCGAAAGTTCAACAGTGACCTTATCGCCAGGCAAAATTTTAATAAAATGCATTCGCATCTTACCTGAAATATGAGCCAGAACAACGTGCTTATTTTCTAACTCAACCCTAAACATCGCATTGGGCAGGGTTTCATTTACAATTCCTTCAACTCTTATCGCCTCTTCTTTTGCCATAAACCTTATTCCTCTAACATACAGACTCTATTAAATAAATTAGACCCTTCCCCTACCCTTTTTATCACGACTCTTTTTTAAAAACCCCTCATAATTACGAGCAATCATATGGGATTCCACCTGGGAAACAGTATCAATAGCAACACCCACGACTATTAAAAGGGCTGTCCCTCCAAAATAAAATGGAATATTAAATTGTGTTATGAGAAGAGAGGGAAGAACACAAATTAAAGAAACATATATTGCACCACCTAATGTGATACGAGTCAAAACTTTATCTATATAATCAGCAGTCGATTTACCCGGTCGAATACCAGGTATATACCCACCCTGCTTTTTCATGTTATCTGCCACATCCACAGGATTAAAAGTAATTGCAGTATAAAAATAACAGAAGAAAAATATCATTAAAACATAAAGAAATTCATAGATAATATTACCAGGCTTAATTGATGAAATAATCTCTTGAAGCCAGGGGAGAGTAATAAAACTTAAAATTGTTGCAGGAAACATCATAATCGAGGAAGCAAATATTGGAGGAATTACACCAGAAGTATTAATTTTTAATGGAAGATGGGTGCTTTGCCCTCCATAGACCTTTCTCCCCACAACACGCTTTGCATACTGAACAGATATTCGCCGTTGTCCCTGTTCAACAAAAACAATAGCAGCTATCACCAACACCATAAAAGCAAGAAAAAACAGAAGAAAAAATATACCTATTTCACCGGTTGAAAGGAGTCTGAAAGTATTTGCAATGGCAGTGGGAACTCTTGCAATAATACCAACAAAAATTATTAATGATATTCCATTACCAATACCTTTTTCTGTAATTTGTTCTCCAAGCCACATAATAAAAGCAGTACCTGCGGTAAGTGTAATCACCGTCATAATTCTAAAATGCCAACCAGGATCAATAACAGTACCCATTTTTTCAAGACCCACAGATATTCCGAAACCCTGTATAACACTCAATAAAACCGTACCATAACGGGTATACTGAGTAATCTTTTTTTGCCCCTGCTCCCCTTCTTTTTTTAATCGCTCCAAATGCGGCACAGTAACAGTAAGTAATTGCAAAATAATCGAGGCGCTAATATAAGGCATAATCCCAAGAGCAAATACTGACAACCTTTCAAGAGCACCACCTGAAAACATATTAAACATTCCAAGGATTGTACCTTTTGCCCTTAAAAATATTTCGGCCAAAGCAACACTGTCTATACCCGGTGTCGGGACATGTACCCCTATGCGGTATACAATTAGAAGTGATAAAGTAAAAATGCATCTCTTTTTAAGTTCAGGAATATTAAATATATTCCCAACCCCGGTTCCCATCATACTTAACTCCGATTAAGCACAGGATAGATATAGATTGTCAAACAATTACCAAATTTTAAAATTTGGGCTAAAGCTATAGTAAGAAGATAATACTATACTAATCGTATATCTCCACTGATAGGGCAATGAAATTATTTGTATGACGGTCTATATTTGAAAGGATTATAAAACTTCGACAACACCACCTGCAGCAATAATCTTTTCTTCTGCGCTTTTACTTACCTTATTAACTTTGATAGTAACAGGGATATTGATTTCTCCCTGCCCCAATAGCTTAATTTCATCTCTTTTATTTTTAACAAGGCCGACACTGACTAAAGCGGTCTCATCTATAACAGAACCAGCTTCAAATCTATGCAGATCTATTAGATTAACAATGGCTACATTTTTTTTAAATATATTCGTAAACCCGCGCTTGGGAAGCCTGCGGTGAATAGGCATCTGACCACCTTCAAAACCAGGCCTGACACCTCCTCCGGATCTACTGTTATGACCTTTGGTTCCTCTTCCGGCTGTTTTTCCAAACCCTGAGCCCACACCCCTTCCAATACGTTTTCTATTTTTCCTTGATCCAGGGGCTGGAGCTAGTTCATGTAGCTTCATTTTAACTCTCCTCTGCCTTTACAAGATGTGACACCTTATTTATCATCCCTCGCAAACACGGAGTATTTTTCAGGACAACCACCCTGTTTAACTTGTTCAGACCCATCCCTCGCAAGACTTTGCGATGTTTTTCTGGCCTACCGATCATACTTTTAACAAGAGTAATTTTTAAATTTTCAGCCATTTACTGTTTCCTTAGAATATTCATATTCTATAAATCTTCAACACGAATTCCACGTCTTGCAGCTACCTGTTCAGGGGATTGCAACAATGCCAACCCGGCAATAGTAGCCTTTACAACATTATGGGGGTTATGGGACCCCATACATTTAGTAAGAATATCATTAATTCCTACGGCCTCAAGCACGGCTCTTACAGCACCACCCGCTATAACACCGGTACCTTTAGATGCAGGCTTCAGGAATACTTTACCAGCCCCATATTTTCCAATAATATCATAGGGTATAGTTCCTCCTGATAAGGAGACTTTTATCATACTTTTTTTAGCCTTCTCAACAGCCTTACGTATTGCCTCAGCCACTTCTCCAGCTTTACCAAGGCCGCAGCCCACAGAACCAAGCCCATCCCCTACAACGACAATGGCACTAAAGCTAAATCTTCTACCGCCCTTGACGACTTTTGCAACTCGGTTTATATAAACCACCTTATCAATAAGCTGACTATCACCCATAGATTGTTTTAACAAGGATTATCCTCCTAAGCACCAATTAAAAATCGAGTCCTGCTTCGCGCGCGCCCTCTGCAAGTGCCCTTACTCGTCCATGATATAAAAAGCCGTTTCGATCAAATACAGCTGTTTTGATACCTTTTTGAAGCACACGCTCCCCTAAAAGTTTACCAATAAATGTTCCCAAGGCAACTTTACTTTCAAACCTGGAATGTTCCTTAACAGCATTTTCTAGACTTGAGACAGATGTGATTGTGCACCTGTTAATATCATCAACCGCCTGAGCATAAATATGTTTAGCGCTTCTAAAGACTGTTATTCTAGGCCGTATCGATGTGCCGGAAATCTTTTTTCTGACCCTTTTTTTTCTTTTTAATCGAGATTGTTCTTTATCACTAAGAGAGCTCATAATTATTCCAATTTTTATTGAGTACCTTTCTTACCAGCTTTTCTTCTGATATATTCATCAGAATATTTGATTCCCTTACCCTTATAAGGTTCAGGTGGCCTTAAACGCCGTATGGATGCAGCAACATGACCCACTGTCTCCTTGTCTATTCCGGACAGAGTGATCTGATTATTTTTATCCACTTCAGCAGAAATTCCCTTGGGAAGATCAAAATGAATCGGATGTGAATAACCAAGATTAAATACTATGGCATTCCCACTAGCAGTAGCCCTATAACCGATTCCATTAATCTGCAGGATGCGCTCAAATCCCTTTTCCACACCAGTTACCATATTTGAAACAAGTGAACGGGTGAGACCTTGAAGAGCACGGGTTTTGCGATCATTATTAACTAAAGTTACATTAATAACATTATCCTGTATATCTAAATCAACAGATGGGTGGACAGTTCTTTCCAGAACCCCCTTAGCACCTTTCACAGTTACAAGCCTGTTATTATAAGTAACTTTCACACTTTCAGGTATTTTTATCGGACTTTTACCAACCCTGGACATTAGTTACACCTCAATTTCTACCATACATTACATATGATTTCACCGCCAACATTTTCTTTTCTGGCCATCTTATCGGTCATTATCCCTTTTGAAGTTGTAAGGATAGAAATTCCCATTCCGTTTAATATAGGCTTTAAATCTTTTGCTTTCATATAAACACGCCTAGAAGGCTTACTTATACGATTAATACCGAGAACAACATTGGATCGAGTTTCGGTATATTTAAGATATACACGCAAAACACCCTGCTTGCTATCTTGGATAAATTTATAATTCTTAATAAAGCCCTCTTGTTTTAAAATTTTTGCGAGCTCCACTTTAATATTAGAGCCAGGGATATCAACACTATCAAATTTTGCCTTGATCGCATTTCTAACTCTGGTCAACATGTCGGCAATGGGATCACTCATGGACATGATTATCTCCATTTACATTGTGAGTATATTTATCTATAATTTTTAAACTACCAACTTGATTTAGTAACACCAGGAAGCTTCCCCTGGGAAGCAAGGTTACGGAAACATATACGGCATATCCCAAATTTTCGTAAAAACCCCCTGGGTCTGCCACAAATTGCGCACCTATTATATTGTCTAACCGCAAACTTTGGTTTCCGTTGTGCTTTCATTATAAGAGCTTTTTTTGCCAAATCATCCCCCTAATTAATTCCTGAACGGCATGCCTAAAAGTTTTAAGAGCTGCTTTCCCTCTTCATCAGACTTTGCTGTCGTAACAATAGCGATATTTAATCCCTTAATCTTATCGATGGCATCATACTCAATTTCAGGAAAAATTATCTGTTCTTTGATCCCCAAGGAATAATTGCCATTACCATCAAAAGCTTTACCAGAAACACCCCTGAAGTCTCTCACTCGTGGAAGAGCTACATTTACTAATCTATTACAAAAATCAAACATCCTATTACGACGAAGAGTTACCATACAGCCTATCTGCATACCTTCTCTAAGCTTAAAGGCTGCTATCGATTTTTTTGCTCTTGTTATAACAGGTTTCTGGCCGGAAATAATTTCAAGCTCCTTTGCGGCCGATTCAATCAATTTGTTATTCTGTATAGCTTCCCCCAACCCCATATTCAAAACAATTTTTTTAAGCTGCGGAACCTGCATTCTATTTTGGTATTTAAATATATCCACAAGCTTTGGAACTACATCTTTTTCATAATACTCTCTAAGCTGTGCCATTATCTTCCTCTAATATAGATTTTCATAACTCCCAAATTATGACCCGTTGTGGAGCCGTACATTCCGCATTTGAATTTTTGTAAACATGGTTTGTTTAAGAGGGACATCTTTTTCCATGGACTGCGTGAAGAAGAGTTAAGTATCTTCTCTTGGATATTTTTTTAGGTAACGCCTTCTTCCCAAGATTGTTGGATTTAATAATCTGCCAGGCCATGGAGCTAAAAGCTCTATGAATCTATCGGCTCATTACATTTTCTGCAAGCACGTATCTTCCTGCCATCCTCTAGAACTTGAGCCTTGGGGCGAATTGGAGCAACACATTTAGGACACATCAGCATAACATTGGAGAGATGAATAGGAGCTTCCTTCTCAACAATTCCACCTTGGGCATTAGCTGCATTTGGCTTTGAATGCCGTTTAACCATATTGACATTTTCAACAAGAACTCGATTTTTTTTTTTTATAATCTGAATAACTTTACCGAGTTTGTCTTTATCCTTGCCGGCAATGATCTTAACTTTATCATCTTTTTTGATCTGGCATTTATTAATTTTCATAATGCAATTTTAAGCCTTTACGCCTGTCCTAGGTTATTTATATAAAAATCTATATTTCCTCAAATTAGCCTTCTAAACCCTATAGCAACATGCTAATAATTTATATAAATCTATTTTGTCAATATTTTATTTAAAATATTATAATACTTCCGGCGCGAGGGAAATAATCTTCATAAATTTCTTTGCCCGTAACTCCCTTGCAACAGGACCAAATATTCGAGTTCCTATTGGCTCACTTGCCGTAGTTAACAAAACAGCAGAATTATCAGCAAATCGTATATATGACCCATCAGGTCTTCTTATTTCCTTTTTTGTTCGCACCACAACAGCCTTTAAGACATCACCCTTTTTAACTTTTGAATTGGGAATTGCTTCTTTTACCGATACAACAATTATGTCTCCAACAGTGGCATATCGGCGTCGGGATCCGCCTAAAACTTTAATGCAATACAGAACCTTAGCCCCAGAATTATCCGCTGAGGTTAATCTTGTCTCTGCCTGAATCATCTTTATCCATCCCTAAATAAATTAAACAGCTTTCTTGAGTATGGTATTAACACGCCATCTCTTAGTTTTACTGATGGGTCTTGATTCAGTAATTAAAACTTTATCACCCATCCCACACTCATTATCCTTATCGTGAGCTACAAATTTTGATCGTCTCTTTATATATTTATGGTAGATGCTGTGTTTTTCTAAACGCTCAACAACAACCGCCACTGTCTTGTCCATTTTGTTGCTGACGACCGTTCCTGTTAGCTGTTTTCTCATTCCACGCTTTTTCATGAGATTAACTATGATTTATCCTTTTTATGATTGTTGACCAAATCACTTATTACAGTCTTAACCCTTGCAATGTTGTGTTTGGTAGCCTTAATTACGCTATGATTTTCAAGCTGACCGATTTCATGCTGAAAGCGCAAATTAAAAAGCTCTTCCTTGAAATCAAAAAGTTTTACATTCAGCTCTTCACGGCTTAACTCCCTAATCTCTTTGACTTCCATTATAAATCAATCCTCCTGACAATTTTAGTTGGAATAGACAATTTGTGAGCAGCAAGGGTAAATGCTTCTTGAGCCAATTCAAGGGGAACCCCTTCCATTTCATAGAGGATCTTCCCTGGTTTGACTATTGCTACCCATCCTTCCGGCGCACCTTTTCCTTTGCCCATCCTAACTTCTGCAGGCTTTTTTGTAAAGGGTTTATCAGGAAAAACTCTAATCCAAATTTTCCCCCCCCTTTTCACATGCCTTGTCATGGCAATACGGGCAGCTTCAATTTGCCGTGCACTTATGGCCCCACATTCTGTTGCCTGTAAACCGTACTCGCCAAAATTAAGAGTACAACCTCTACGGGGCAACCCTTTCATGCGACCTTTTTGTTGTTTTCTATACTTGACCTTTTTGGGGCTTAACATCCTCCCTCTCCTGATTCAGCAATCGCAAATATATATTTTTATTCGAGCCAAAACTCTCTTTCATAAAAATTGGCTTATAAAATTTCACCTTTAAAAATAAAGACCTTTACTCCAATAATACCATAGGTTGTTTTTGCTTCAATAAAGCCATAATCTATATCTGCTCTTAATGTATGCAAAGGAACACGGCCTTCTTTATAGCATTCAGTTCTGGCCATCTCAGCCCCCCCCAACCTTCCGGCACAAATAACCTTAATTCCTTCAGCACCAAATCTCATTGCAGATTGAATTCCACGCTTCATGGCACGACGGAAAGCAACCCGTCTTTCTATCTGAAGCGCTATACTCTCGGCAACCAGCTGAGCAACAATCTCAGGTTTTTTTACCTCTTGAACATCAACCATAATTTCCTGAGAGGTTATCTTTTCCAGTTTTTTCTTAAGAGCAGCTATTTCTGCCCCCTTCTTTCCGATAACTATTCCTGGCCGCGAAGTAAATATTCTGAGACGAACACGCTTTGAGGACCTTTCAATCTCAATTTTTGAAACACCAGCATGAAAATTTTTTTTCTTTATAAACTCTCTTAGTTTATAATCCTCAAGAATAAATTCCGCATAATCCTTATCGGAAAACCATTTAGAATCCCAGGTCTTGACTATTCCCAACCTTAATCCGGTGGGATGCACTTTTTGGCCCAAGCTTTTACCCCCTTTACATACTTAGCACTTTTCTAAGAGAACCGTTATATGAGTAGTTCTTTTTAAAATCCGAACGCCCCTGCCCCGGGCCCGTGGCCTGAAACGTTTCAACGTTGGGCCAGTATCAGCTGTAATATTAGATATATACAAAGAGTCGATATCTACACCATGATTAACATCAGCATTAGCTACAGCACTTTGAATAATTTTTTCAACTATCCTTGCCGCCTTTTGAGGCATAAACTTAAGAGCATTAATCCCTTTCTCAACAGGTTTTCCCTTAACTGCAGCAATCACCTTACGAACTTTAAGAGGAGATATACGCACATATTTTACAGCTGCTTTAACTAACATTATTTAGTCTTTCCTATATTAATCGAGCTATTCAAAATATAGTATAGATTGCCAGATAATCACCTAATTTCAAAAATATGAGACAAGGCCAAAGGCGTATGCAATACACCAACGACCGATAAGAGAGTGAAATTATTTTATATGACGGTCTATATAAAGAGATTAGCTCCTTTTAAGTTTTGTTTTTCTATCCCCGGCGTGCCCATGGAAAACCCGTGTTGGCGAAAATTCACCAAGCTTATGCCCAACCATATCTTCTGAAACAAAGACTGGAATAAATTTCCTTCCATTATGAACTGCCAAGGTTAAACTAACCATTTCAGGAATAATTGTTGACCGCCTTGACCAGGTTTTGATCACCGACATATTACGCTCCTTCTGCGCAGCCTCAACCTTTTTTAAAAGCTTGATATCAACAAAAGGACCTTTTTTTAATGACCGTGCCATAAATTCTCCTGCACAACTTATTATTCAAAAAATTCAGACAAACCATTTATATTCCATAAAAAATAATGAACCACAAAACTTACCACCACCGGAATAACTACTGATTATCTGATACTTTATAAATTTACGTATATTACTTTTTTCGTTTTTTTACAATATAGCGATTGCTTTTTCTTTTACTCCGGGTTTTATATCCCTTGCTAGGTACACCCCAGGGACTGCAGGGATGCCTTCCTCCAGAAGATCTTCCTTCCCCCCCACCCATGGGATGATCAACAGGATTCATTGCAACGCCTCTTACCTTTGATCGTCTTCCGAGCCATCTTTTTCTACCGGCTTTTCCAAGTTTAATATTTTCATGCCTTAAATTTCCAAGCTGACCTATGGTTGCCATACAGCGAAGAAGGACTAAACGAACCTCCCCTGAAGGGAGTTTCACTTGTGCGTAACGCTTTTCCTTTGCCATCAACTGAGCATAGGTACCTGCACCTCTAACAATTTGACCACCTTTACCTATACGCAATTCTAAATTATGGATATAGGTTCCAAGAGGTATTTCGCTTAAATTTAATGCATTGCCAGGTTTTATATCAGCACCAGGACCCGAGAAAACCTGATCTCCAACATTGAGATTCAAAGGGGCCAGGATATAACGTTTTTCTCCATCTGTATAATGCAAAAGTGCAATCCTTGCTGATCTGTTAGGATCATATTCAATCGATGCAACCTTAGCAGAGACTCCCACCTTGTCACGCTTAAAATCTATAATCCTGTAACGCCTTTTATGCCCACCCCCTCTATGCCTTACGGTGACTCTTCCATTGGAATTTCGGCCACCACTTTTTCTCATAGGCATGAGCAGACTTTTTTCAGGCGTAGAGGTGGTCAACTCATCAAATGTCGAATAAACTTGAGCCCTCCGTCCAGGCGATGTAGGTTTTACTTTTTTTAATGCCATTATGATTCTCGCTATTATTCGATTATTTAATTATAGATCGACACATACATCTGGCCTTGTGCCAAATTTTAAAATCTGGTAATTATCTGACAATCTATAGCACCGAACAAAAACTGCCAAATTTCTCGATTTCTACGTCACGCTAAGAGTTTAGCCTTCCTTGAACTCAAAAAAAATATAGTTTTCGTTACTATGCCCCTTCAAAAAATTCTATACGCTCGCCTGGCAAAAGAGTCGCTATCGCTTTTTTCCAGTTCTTCCGGCGACCGTAAATGCGGCCTCTTCTCTTTATCTTTCCCTTAACATTCATTGTTCGAACAGAATCTACACGAACATTAAATACAGCCTCTATTGCTTTTTTTATTTCTACTCTGTTCGCCTTGGGAGAAACCTCAAAAGTTACCTTGGACATAGTCTCTTTTTGAACAGATGTTTTCTCGGTTATTAAGGGACGCCTTATGATGTCATATGCTATCATGCCTGTAGCCTCTCTTCAATTTTCTTTAAAGTAGGTTCAAGGAGTATCAGCTTATCATATTTAAGAACATCATATACGTTAAGAGCTTCACAGCCTAAAATTTTAACCTCAGACAAGTTTCTAGAAGAAAGTATAAGATTTTTATTATACTCCTCAGTTATAATCAAGCCCTTATCTATACCTAATCTTCTCATTATCTCAACAAAATCCTTTGTCTTAACCTGCTCAAGTTCGAATTTATCTAAGATAAGAAGTTGATCTTCATTTAGTTTAGTAGTCAAAGCCATTTTTAGAGCAAGTTTTCGAACTTTCTTAGAAACCTTATAAGCATATGACTTTGGGTCAGGGCCAAAAACCGAACCTCCACCACGTAAAAGAGGTGCTTTTATGTCTCCACGACGCGCACGGCCAGTTCCCTTCTGGCGGAAAAGTTTTCTGCCACTACCCCTGACATCACTTCGATGCTTAACAGAAGCAGAACCACTGCGTTTGCCGGCAAGTTGCATTGTAACAACATCATGCAAGACACATGATTTAACAGGAACATCAAAGATGCTCTCGGGCAAATTAACCTGAGAAACCTTTTCTGCATTAATATTCAGTAGATCAACTGTTGCCATAATATGTCCGTATAATTTGTAATACTATTATTTCACGTTATTTATAACGTTTTTCGTTTTTTTATTGCCAGGAGACCCGATTTATATCCTGGTAAAGCACCTTTGATAAATACAAGGTTTTCATCCGGCCTGATATCGATTATCTCAAGGTTTTTTACAGTTTCCCGAGTTCCACCATATTGTCCTGGAAGCTTCTTACCCTTAATGACCTTACCTGGCCAAGCACTGCACCCAATTGACCCAGGAATTCTATGGCTTTTGCTACCATGGGTTTTTTTCCCACCATGAAAACCATGCCGCTTAATTACTCCGGAAAACCCACGCCCCTTAGATGTGCCAGTAATATCAACCCTCTCCCCCACCTTAAATATGTCAAGCTGGATTATCTGCCCAAGGGTATATTGGCCTGGATCATCAACAGAAACTTCCTGAATAGATGAAAAGAAACCCTTTCCAGCCTTTTTCAGGTGCCCCAATATAGGTTTATTCAATCGATACTCTTTTTGTTTATCAAAGCCAAGCTGAAGCGCATTATACCCATCAACAGATTTTGTCTTGACCTGTGTAACAACACATGGTCCCGTTTGAACAACTGTTACAGGAATATGATGCCCGTCGGAGTTAAAGTACCCCAGCATGCCGATTTTTTTTCCTAATAATCCTCTGCACATTTTAAAAAAAATTCCCAAGCTTAGAATAGGTATATAAAATCAATAATATAATTTTTAGATAATTAATTTCCCGGGATCAGGTTTCAATTTAATAAACCGAAAAAATTATTTACACTAAAATATATATAATAATATCAAGAGACAGCCCCAGCTACCCTTAGAACCAAAAGCCCTAAAGCTTTATCTCAACATCAACCCCTGGGGACAGATCAAGTTTCATCAAGGAGTCAACAGTCTGCTGCGTAGGCTCTATGATATCTATGATACGCTTATGTGTCCTAATCTCAAACTGCTCACGCGATTTCTTATTAACATGAGGAGATCGGAGAACACAATATTTATTGATCATAGTAGGTAAAGGAATTGGCCCTACAACTTTCGCCCCTGACTTACTAGCAGTATCAACAATATCCGATACCGATTGATCCAGCAGCTTATGATCATACGCCTTAAGCTTAATTCTGATTTTAGTATTCATTTCCATTTTATTCTTCTATTATCTCACTCACTACACCCGCGCCAACGGTCCGACCCCCTTCACGTATTGCAAACCTGAGCTCCGGCTCCATGGCTATTGGTGTTATCAGCTCTCCTGTAATAGTCACATTATCCCCGGGCATTACCATTTCAATACCTTCCGGTAATGAAACTACACCAGTTACATCAGTTGTACGGAAATAAAACTGTGGGCGATATCCATCAAAAAACGGCGTATGCCTGCCGCCCTCTTCCTTACTTAAAATATAGACCTCAGCCTTAAACCTGGTATGGGGTTTAATACTCCCCGGTTCTGCCACTACCTGGCCCCGCTCTACATCTTCTCGCTTGGTTCCCCGCAGCAGCACACCGATGTTATCCCCAGCCAGCCCTTGATCCAGCAGCTTTCTAAACATCTCGACTCCGGTGCAAACCGTGGTTACGGTCTCCTTGATCCCAACTATTTCAACCTTATCACTAACATTTATTATACCCCGCTCCACCCTTCCTGTAACCACTGTGCCACGACCTGATATGCTGAATACATCCTCTATGGGGAGCAAAAAAGGTTTATCAATATCCCTTTTAGGTTCTGGGATAAAGGTATCTATGGCATCCATCAGTTCAAATATACACTTTGCGTCATCACCGTCGGGGTCATCACTCTGCAGAGCTTGTAAAGCACTCCCTTTTATTATTGGAGTATCGTCTCCCGGAAAGTCGTATTTATCAAGAAGCTCCCGAAGCTCAAGCTCCACAAGCTCAATCAACTCTTCATCATCCACCATATCACACTTATTAAGGAAGACAACTATTCTGGGAACCCCAACCTGACGGGCCAGCAGAATATGCTCTCTGGTTTGGGGCATCGGACCATCATCGGCCCCTACAACCAGTATAGCTCCATCCATCTGAGCCGCTCCAGTAATCATATTCTTGATATAATCAGCATGGCCAGGGCAATCAACATGGGCATAATGACGATTAACCGTCTCATATTCAACATGGGCTGTTGCTATGGTTATGCCACGTTCTTTTTCCTCAGGAGCTTTGTCTATCTGATCAAAAGGGACAAATTCAGCAAGCCCCCTTAAACCGCTATGCTTTGTAATCGCCGCTGTTAATGTAGTTTTGCCATGGTCAATATGGCCTATTGTACCAACGTTAACATGGGGCTTTGTCCTCTCAAACTTTTTCTTAGCCATATCCGACACCTCCGTTTTTTCAAATATGGAGCCCACGACCGGAATCGAACCGGTGAACCTCTTCCTTACCAAGGAAGCGCTCTACCGACTGAGCTACGTGGGCACTCATACCAGACCTATATATTCCCAAGTATATATTCCCCGGCTAATATATATACGCACCTTGGCAATTTTACTATACCATCAAAAAAATTACCTCCACAACCTGATACCACCAAGCCTGTTTCAATAGCCTGTTTCAATAATTTTTCTGTTGTTAAAATTAATTCTGATAACCTATAGATGATGCTATAAATATGGAGCGGGAGACGAGATTCGAACTCGCGACCTCCAGCTTGGAAGGCTAGAGCTCTACCAGCTGAGCTACTCCCGCTCATATGAAGCGTTATGTATTAAATTTTACGAAATTTAATATCACAGTCAACAGGATAACAAAAGCCCATAATTGAAAATAAAAACCCATGGGAACCCCTTATTTATCCAATCGTTGATCAACTTCCTTAAATATAGCTTAAAACACTTTGAAAGAAGCAATGCAGTATAAGCAACCTGAATCACACCTCAGATCTCCTACATCGACTCACCTAATGGCTGGTGGTGGGGGGAGGATTTGAACCTCCGAAGGCGCTGCCGACAGATTTACAGTCTGTTCCCTTTGACCACTCGGGAACCCCACCAGATTCATGCTTAAAAGAATAACGGCTGTTTAAATTATGGAGCCAGAGACAGGAGTCGAACCCGCGACATCCTCATTACAAGTGAGGCGCTCTACCAACTGAGCTACTCTGGCAAGAAAGTTCTACACCCGTTTAAAAATACGTATATAAACTTTTTCCAGGAGGAAATCAAGGGCTATTATTTACGATATAAGAGGATATATAAGAGAATAGCTCTGTTTTTTTCGTAATAACGGCTTTTTTCACCATTTTTTACCTGTTATAATGTTTCAGATGAAATATAGTAAAAAAACCTAAAGTTTTTAAATTTCTGATTCTATAAAAATTTCTTTAAACGCTTATTTTGATTTAACTCATAACCAGCACGCTGAACTAGTTCTTTAACTTCTCCGGTATACTTGGTGGCGCATTTAATCACCCCTGCTGCAAGTATTATATCATATGTCTTAAACGAAGTTGCGTTATATTTATCAAGGTTTTTCTTAAGCCTTCCAAGAAGGGGTTTTTCACCTTTTTTGTCTGTTTCAAGAGCCAGCACAGCAAACCCATGATTATCAAATTTAGCAATTATATCTGAATCTCTATATGTTTTTTGTAGCATTTCACACAATGCATTAAGGGCTATAAGCTCTTCGGCCCCACCATATTTCTTGCTGATAGCATCCCGATTAACTATATCCAGCATAAGAATAATAGTTTGCACACCTTTCCTGTTAGCAAGCTTTATCTGATGATCTGCAAGCAGATAAAATCCTCTGGGATTATGCAGACCTGTAACCTGATCAGTTAAGGAAAAATCCGACGCTACCCCGTCTAAATCTTTTTGTAAAGCCTCTTTTTCTTCTAAAAGATCCTCAGCCTCAAGCAAAGCTTCCTTATATTTTTGCAAGGCTTCTATAATTTCATCCGAGTCAGTTGCATGTTCTATTATGAGATATTTTTTTTTTTTAAAACACAGCGCTGTTGCATGACAATAATGCACATCATGCTCGTAATCAACTTCTGTCCACCATCCTGATCCAAGGGGCTGGGAAGTATCCGGCTCACCACTCCAAATTTTGCCGGCTTCCATTATAAAATTTTTGAGAAATGGAAACATATTTTCAGGATTCAGCCTGGGGCTATCCAGCTGCATTGAGGGATTAATTTTTTTTACCCACGAAGGTAACACACCGACGACATTGAATAATAAATCATTATCAAATTCCAGTGCCATAGCACCCATGGGTGCTATCAGATCAATCATATCTTTTTTTCCCACGTCGTTATTATCCTTTAATTATCCAGCATTTTTTCAATTAAAGAAACAAACGCTCCATTTATACCCCTACCGGTTTTGGCACTGACCACTACTACCTCCCACCCTTTGGCAATCAGTTCATCAATGGCATTCCTTTTAATTTTGGTTCGATCTTTCAAATCAGTTTTATTCACCAGGCAGATAAAAGGGAGTTTACCAAGGACAGATTCTATTTTTTCATGCAAGGAGATGGCAGAATTGATTGTTGAAATACGGGTGGCATCCAGAACAAGAAAATATCCATCCATGCCGGCTGAAAAATCAATATTAATCTTTTCAACCCGATCTTCACCACAAAAATCCCAAATCGAAAGAATAATATTTCCCCCATCAAAATTTAATGCCTTGCTGTATGTGGAAATACCCATGGTAAAATTATAGTTTTGGGGGATTTTATTAACAAGATAACGGAGAATAATGCTGGTTTTACCGGTGGCCACAGCACCTAAGATACATATTTTTTTTTCTACAGGTTCCTGCAAAGCCTCCATGTCTGATAAAAACATTGTCTCTTCAATGCCCTGCACCTCAAGAAATGTACTGGTATCAGATACCATGGCAACAGTCTGCATAACCTTTTCTTCAACATCTATCTCCCTTGCAAACAGATCCTTTACATAACTGGTAAAAGCCCAGGGACTGGTCCTTAAACCAAGTTCATGCATGCAATTTTCAACATCTAAAAGCATATCCCAGCACGTCTGATACCGCTCTTCCAAATCCTTGGCAAGGGCCTTGATGATGATATTACGAAGGGCTGCAGGAAGACCTTTTACAATATTTTCCGGAGGCTCAAAATCCGCCTTTCTGACCTTGGCAAGTATCTGAAAGGTATCACCTTCAAATAATCTTTTCCCGGTTACCATCTCATAAAGAATAGAACCTATGGCAAAAATATCAGACCGGGGATCCAGAGTCTTCCCTTCGGCTTGCTCCGGGGACATATATGCAACCTTCCCTTTAATTGTTCCCATCTGAGTCGCTGTATTCTGACTGGAAGCCTTGGCAATCCCAAAATCTATTATTTTCACCTCCCCTTCATAGGTGATAAAAATATTAGGAGGACTTATATCCCTGTGTATTATGTTAAAAGGCTCTCCCCTGAGAGTTTTAAGACCATGGGCGTAGTAAAGACCTTTGCAAATGGCTGCAATTATATAAAGAGTTTTTTCAAGCCCAATGGGTTGACATCTTTGCTTTGAAAGATCCATAGTCTCTTTCAGGTTCTTTCCTGACAGATACTCCATGGCAATAAAGAAGTCACTTTCCATTTTACCAAAGTCATATATTCGGATGATATTCTCATGTTCAAGAAAAGCGGCCAACCTGGCTTCATCAATAAACGATTCCAGCAGCCTGTCTTCAGCGGCCAGATGGGGCAATATTTTTTTTATGGCGATCAATTTTTCAAAGCCCTCATCACCGGTGAGCTTGGCCCGATAAAGTTCAGCCATACCGCCAACTGCAATCTGGTCAAGGAGCAAATATTTTCCAAACCTAACTGGTTGAAACGTCTTCATAAACAATCCCCAGATTAACAAGTTAACACCCTGCACAAAAATTATACATGATCCAAAGCAGCCTGGTGCTTAGCAGATAAAATCGGTGTATTAAAGACAAGGGCCGACATTTCTCCAGACTTGCTTATATCCAGCTGCAACGCATCCTTATCAATTTCAAAATATCGTGATATGGTATCAATTATATCCCTTTGCAAATCCTTTAAAACATCATCGGAAATTTCCAGTTTATCATATATTAAAGCAAGTTTAAGTCTTTTTTTTGCCGTTTGACCACTATTATTTTTATTGCCAAAGAGTTTTTGGACTATTTCAGCAAACATTTTACCTCCCTATCTTACCTGAGCCAATTTTTTATCTTCTGCAAAAAGCCTGTGCCATTGCAAGGTACCTGAATCGGAAGGTCTGGATGACCATCAAGCCTCATGGCAATTCGTTTAAATGCCTGGCCGGCCTTGGAACCCTCAAGCATAACAAGGGGTTTCCCCATATTAGACGAAACAATCACATGCTCATCAGATTCAACCAATCCCACCAAATCTATGGAGAGAACATCAGTCACATCTTCGTGACTTAGCATGTTACCATTTTTTACCATCTGAGGATTGATTTTGTTTATAATAAGCTTGGGAGTAATGGACCGTGCATAAAGCAGACCTATGACTCTATCGGCATCACGAACCGATGACACCTCGGGAGTACAGATAACCACTGCTTCATTTGCAGCTGCAACAGCATTTTCAAAGCCTTGCTCAATTCCTGCGGGGCAATCCATAAGAACAATATCATATTCTGTTTTTAGAATTTTTCCCAGCGTAACCATATCTTCAGGCTTTAATACAGTCTTGTTATCACTTTGCGATGCAGGTATAAGAAACAGATTATCAATCCTTCTATCTTTTATAGCAGCCTGGGAAAGCTTGCATTTATTCTTAACCACATCAACAATATTAAAGACAATACGATTTTCCAACCCCATAACCACGTCAAGATTTCTAAGGCCGATATCCATATCGACCACGGCCACCCGTTTTCCAGCCATGGCCATTGCTGCTCCGATTGAAGAGGTTGCAGTGGTTTTTCCCACGCCGCCTTTCCCAGAAGTTATTACAAAAATTCTTCCTTCCAAAGTACACCTCTTTAAAATTAATGTTTTATTTTTCCCCTGCTGTTTTAAAGACTCATTTAAACAGTTAATGCAACACTTATAACTAAAAATCAACTTGCAAACAACAGCACATAGCATTTACGGTATAATAATTTATCGTATCTCCGGCCATGGTAAGCGCCCAAATGGGTTTGCCTTAAGATAATCATCCACCACCACAACACCATTTTCAACACGGGCTACTTCCGCACTTTCCCTTTGATACGTTCCCGAACCAGCTCCAACAAAGCTGCCTATCTGCACCAAGGAAGGGCAAAAATCGAGGGCAAGAATAATCGCCTCTTCATTATCCGGCTGTCCGGCAAGAGCAGTTCCACTCAAACGACCCATTACCAGGATATCACCTCCGGCAATTATTTCCGCACCTGGGTTTACATCCCCCATAATAATAAGATGCTTTTTGGTATTAACTTTTTGCCCCGACCTGACCCTCCCTGCAAGCATGAGAACATCACTGTTATAATGCTCCCAGGAACGTTTTATATCCCTTTGCCGAATCCTTTCCTTTGACGGGGAACGCTTGGGAAAAGAGCCGGAAACATGCCCTACACTAAATGTATCTTTAAGATATTTTTCCATATTCCGGACAAGCTCTTCATGGGCGTCTTCATCCCCCGTATCAATAACAACTTTTGCATTAATGGTTAAATGGCCCAGCCGCTCAAAAATTTTCCCCACATTCTGTCTTAACAATTCAAAGGGCTGCAAAGGGTCGAGAGTTATAGTGAGACCATCGCCAACCCCTTTTAACCTCACAGGCAACATTTCATTAGTTTTATATTTCATCTATTAAAAATCCAAAAAGCTTTAATGTCCCATCAAGAATGAAATCTTCTTAAACTGCAACTATATGAGAAAGAAATTTATGTGTCAAGGAAGAAAAATCAAATCTCCAGGCTGAAAAATATAGAAAATTTTTAACCGTTGAACCAACTTTTTTATAAGTATTCAGTTGCATTTTCAGTTTCCCTGATATACCGTTTATTCAGGGTGCGTTTTCAGCATTGAATTTAAAATTTAATAACTATTCGGCTAATATGTACGTCAGCAGGTATAATCTGCTGCGTATCTTAACTCAGCGACGCTGAATACTTGCAAAATTTAAAATATCCGAATAAAAAG